>Ga0247742_10000467_pt1 | contig 32767 bp, 23 predicted proteins | sample UWRJL208509C2_FD_180944 | JGI IMG/M metagenome (GOLD analysis project Ga0247742, IMG submission 180944) | Plant litter microbial communities from Arlington Agricultural Research Station in Wisconsin, United States - UWRJ-L208-509C-2 | ecosystem: Environmental > Terrestrial > Plant litter >...
TGACGGTCAATCGCTTCATGATCCGGTTACTGATTCACCTGCCTGGATCCATGCGAAAAGCAGCTGATATGAAAAACTTGAAAAGAAAATTTACGATCCTGATCTTTTTTTTATTGGCGGGGCTTACGGCCTCAGCGCAATCGGAAAAGGAAGATCTGGCTATTGCCGAGGCTATCTTCGGCAAAACTAAAAAAAACATCATTGCTGAACACATTCAACTTAATGATCAGGATCAGCAGGGATTTTGGAAACTATATGATGAATATGAAAGCAAAGCGATGGCCATAAGCGGGGACCGGCTGAAACTAATCGAACAATATGCGTCAGGTTACAATTCCCTGAGCGACGAATCGGCATCGTCCATAGCAAAGCTTTATCTTAACAATACAACGAGGTACAACGAGCTTTATAAGGAATATCTGAAAAAGTTTGAAAGGCAGGTCGGCGGCCTACGTGCGGCAACCGTTATCCAGCTGGAAATCTATATACAGACAGCTATTCAGGCCAATCTTCAGCAGCAAATTCCCCTTATCGGTGATCTGCTCAAATAATAAACGAACGCTTGCTTTATCCTCATTTAAATTTAGCTATGAAAAAAATACTGGTACCGGTCGACTTCTCACCGCTTTGCGAATCATTGATTGACTACGTTGCAGTTATGGGCGGCGTTCTTCAGGTAGGAGAGGTGATATTAATAAAAGCATTCCATATATCCTCTCTTGCTTTGCTTTTGCCTTCAACAGATATGCTTTTATTGTCTGTGGACGAAATCAATAACGAACGGGGATTCGCACAAAAACGTGTTGATGACCTTGCTACCTATCTTCGCCGAAAGTCAAAAAATAATCTAATCGTGAATAGTTACCTCGTGGAAGCATCCTGGCAAACCGCGATTGAAGAAACAATCAGCATAGAAGAGCCGGACCTTGTGGTTATCGGTCACGACGCCCAGCACCAGGATGCAGAGGACACATGGAGCGGGCGCATAATTCCATTTGCGCAGCAATGCCAGGTGCCGGTCCTGCTGATACCATATGGTGCAATATATAGCGTCCCCAAAAACATATTAATTCCAACCACTTTTGAGAATCTGGAAAGACTCGGCTCATTTAAAAAATTGTTTCAATCGAAATTATGGAGATCGGTGACGATTACCGTTCTGCATATAAAAGCGCAGCAAAGCACCGTCGAAGTCAAAAAAGAACAATTAGAGTCTCTTCAAAATTATTTGCTTGGATTTTTCTATCAAATTGTTGAGATCTCGGAAAATAACATTGCCGGGGCGATTTTGGATTTCGCTGACCAGCGTGCGGTTGATTTGATATTTGCGCTGCCTGCCAAACATAGTTTTTTGCATCAATTTTTCTATCAGGGGATAACAAGGCCATTTGCGCTGCATGCAAAGCAGCCCGTACTGCTTTTAAAATAAGTAGTTATCTGAAATAAAAGTAGAAATTAAGAATTGTGCGGCATGAAAAACAACAGGATTCAGGAGTTGAAAATGGAGACGTACCAAATCACTGGTGCTGCCAAACCTAATTGGCCTATTGCCGTATTGTCAACAGTGCCGTTCGAGTCCTATGTCAAAAGCCGGACGATTGAAGAAAAGACCATTGCAGGCCGGTATTATAAAATGGTATTATCGGAGTACCGTTCAGCCATGAGGAAATTAACTAACAGTACTAAACGCGAGTTAGTTTTTGATTTGATTGATCAGGCGCTCTTTGTAGACTGCAACGCCGAATCTGATCTGACCCGTTTTTATGTCGCCCCGCTTGGAAAAAAGCTCCTCCACTCTTGTCATTCCTTTATTTCAAAACGATGGGGAGAAAAGGAGTTAAAGAGCTTAGAACGCGGAGTATTACGCCACGTCGCCGATGACGAGCAATATTGGGAGATAGCTTCCTACCAGGCGATTTGGAATCATTTTACAGTTACACCCTGTCCTCTGCAGCCGGAAAAGATCGTTCATCTGGAGGTTAACGGCAGGACATGTTTTATGGAAATCAGTAGCGACAACCGTTTTGTAAAAGCGGGAACCACATTAGACGCCGAGGAATGCTCCAGGTTACTTATTGAGGCAGACGAAGCTTCTTCAGACCCGAAAACTTTGCTTGCGCAGCTTCGGGAACGACTTCCATTGGACTGGTTTACGGTCACGGGATTCTATTTATGGCATGTCCGGGATATCACAGTGGTACATCTGCTGGAAAAGATAAAGCTACAGGCAGATGCGGCCGGCAGGGCTGACCAGAGCTTCATAGGCTTGTCTGATGTGTTGGCAGTGTTAGACATCGTGACTGATCATCAGGGGCTGTACTATGGGCTGTATCCTTTACTGCGGATCAACGGACGGTGCACTTTTGACGATCCGCGGGATAACGAAGGTGTATACCCCTCCATATTTGCCAATCGTGCCCAGCGGGAGGAACTTTATCATTTTTTGGAAGAAATATTCCGGTTACACCCAAAGGCGATCTATTTGAAAAGCATTGGTAAACGGTCATCCAAATATGCTTATCTAAAGGCATTGGAAAGACGGGGAATTCAAACCTATGTACTGCTGCCCGTTGTTTTCATGGGGACATTGGTCGGTGCCCTGGAAGTTTTCACGGACAAACCCGAAGCACTTCCCAAAGCGAATCTTTTTAAACTTGAAATATTCATACCAGTTTTGGGTTCTCTCTTTAAGAACAGTATTGACCGTTTTAACGAAACCATCGAAAATATCATCAAAGATCAATATACCTCTCTTCAGCCCGCTGTTCAATGGCGGTTCAATGAAGCTGCATTGAACTTCATCAAGTCAGGATACAAGCCTGATCTGGCCGACGAAATTTCTTTTAACCAGGTTTATCCCTTATACGGGGCCATTGATATCAAAAATTCAACGGTTAACCGGAACATGGCTTTAAAGGAGGATCTTTTGTTTCAGCTAAACAAGATAATAGAGGTACTTGAACAATTGGAGAAATCTGTAAGTATGCCGTTTATAGGTGAAAAAAAATTTCTTTGCCTGGAGTGGGTAGCCCTGCTGGAAACCGAAACGGATAATGCACAACTCGACGATCCCGCATACTTCATAGAAACAGAAATGTTATCTTTTTTCAAGGGCATTGAAGATCTTTTGCCAAAGTCCGGAACCGAAGCACTGCTGATGATTTCGGAATGGAATGCGGGCGGATGCAGGAGTTTCGCCTGTGGCCGGCGCAAATTCGAACGGTCGATGGACGCCGTTATCGGTACGATCAACAGGCAGATGGATTTACTTAGGGCTGAATCGACGCGGTGTTTTCCCTGCTTTTTTGAAAAATTCAGGACAGATGGTGTTGAATATGATATTTACATCGGCGGTTCTATTGCCCCGCAAAAGAAATTTAGTCCGCTCTTTATCCAGAATCTTCGATTCCTGCAACTGGAAAGTATGATCCGGACGGTCAACGAAGTCCGGAATTTACAAAAGGTGCTCGAAGTTCCCATCGAAACAACGCAATTAATCTTCGTTCATCCCAACTTTATTGATATTCGTTTCCGACGTGATGAACGCCGGTTCGATGTCGAGGGCGCTTACAATATTAGATACCATATGATCAAAAAGCGTATCGATAAGGCCCTTGTCAAAGGCTCGGGAGAAAGATTGACAGCACATGGAAAAATAGCATTGGTTTACTTTACACAGAAAGATATGGACGACTTTTTGATTCACATCCGCTATTTTCAGCACGAAGGCGATATTGAGCAGGAAATGGAGTACCTTGAGCTTGAGCCCATGCAGGGTGTTGCGGGTATGAAGGCGATTCGCATAGGCATCGTTAGCAGGCCGGTTAGTTAGCATATTGGTGAATTATTTGCCCCGGTCAGAGGCTGACGGCAGTTTAACGATGGGGCCTGTCCGGTGCTGGATTGTATAAAACGGCTGTTACAAAAAAGGCGATGATAGCGACAACCAGCCCGCACATGAAAATATTGTATGCGAGTCTCAAGTAATGATATTTCCGGCCGATGACCGTGCCCTGGTAATAAATATCAAGCATGATAGAGTTGTAGATATACGCCTTATCATCCAGCATCATCCACATTCCTCTGGTAAATTGATCGGGTTGCATTTTAAAATAATTGCCAAAAAACAGGAAGTTTGTTTTCTTCTGTGCGAGATCACCCTGACTGAATGTCCCTTTACTGAGCGTGGGACGTGTTGCAATGATAGCAAGTACCATCGTTAATAAATTAATAGAAAGCAGTAGGAAGGTTGGAAAGGTAAGGTATTCGCTCTCCTGTAACTTTCGGACGAGCAAACTTATCAATGCTGAAAGGATGATCGAATTAACCGTGATCAATATATGCGCCTTATTATCTGCAAGGCTGCTCAGGTGCTGGTTGTTTTGGGATGCGATTGCAAACGCAGTGTCAATACTTTTTTCCGCGGATTCTGCGCCTTTGGACAATATGTTCAGGGAGCCTGGTGCCAAGTTATGATCATGTTGAACGCTTAAAGCCTTAAGATGATACAGGTTTTCAATTTTCTGACCGGTCAATAGTGTCCTGGCAAACGCAGTGTAATACTGGTGATCCTCTAAAAAATCAATGGTTGTTTTATACCAGTTGTTGATTTCGATGGGTTCTTTAAGAGTCAATTGTTTTTCTTTGCGGAGCAATTCGTTTTTTTTTGTAAAAGATTTCCTGCCTAACCCATAGGTTTCCCCATCCAGCATAATTTCTTCAAGCTGCTGGCCCGGCTTGATGTCTCGATCGTTGATCAGGATCAGCCTTAGTATCCTGGAAACAAGCGGATGATCCACCCCCTGATGTTGCAAAAAGGAACGGGCAATTCCGGCGCCGGCTTTCGCATGTTCTTCTTTCCCATTCAAGTAGCCGATATTACGAAACCACGCTGCCGCCATGACTGCAAACATATCTTCTTTAGCAAGCTTGTGGTAGGTGGCGATCTTCTCTACGGCCCGGACCACATATTTTGTGCGTTTCAGGTTATGGAAGGTCAGTTCCGGACGACTATTCTCCTGAAAATATTCTTCGACATATTTACTTACCGCTATTAAAGTTTTCTCATAGTCCATACCGGTCGTTTCCTGTTTAATTAGAGTTGTTTTTTTATATCATTGCCTTTGACGAGCCGTAACAGTTCATCGGGCAGCCCATCGAGGTGGCCGCGGCAAAGACCAATTATCTCATTCCTATCGCTGCGTTTTCGGTAAGAGAAGTCGATTCAAGTAGATCTTCATGATATGCACTTACCGGGCAGGTCACCGATAGCCGGATTCGGGCAATTGGGTCCGGAGAAAAGACTATGCTAAATATTTCAGCTGCTGATTATGCCGGTGCTACTTTTTCCGAACGTCAATGCCTAAAAATATGACTGATACAAAATTATTTGTCCCATGCCAAATAATTCTCGCAATATCAAAGCAAAACCTTCGATAATTAATTTATTTATTTCTGCAGCCGGTAAGATTTGCTTCTTTTTGATTTTCAAAGACAATGCTTTGATTATTCAAAGCCGTTTACCAGTTAGGACACTAATTTAGCTTTAAAAACCGAGCGAATATGGATATGTCCTCAATGCCCAAAACAAAACTGCTGTTGGAACAAATCGGCGGACTCGTAAGGTTCAGTGGCCAGTTCGTGTTTATGGGAAGGCAAAACCGGTATGAACTTAAGGAATTTCTTGTGCAATGTTATACCATCGGTTATTTGTCATTTGGACTGGTGGGCTTGACCGGCTTTATCATGGGGCTGGTGCTAACGATGCAGTTGGAACCGGCATTGGCTCGCTACGGGGTCGCAGCGGAACTCCCGGGCATGGTGGCTATAGCGATCATCCGCGAGGTAGGCCCTGTCCTTACAGCGCTTGTTTTTGCCGGTAAGATCGGCAGCAGTATTGGAGCAGAGCTGGGATCTATGAAAGCGACCGAGCAAATTGATGCCATGGAGGTTTCGGGTACTAATCCATTTAAATATCTTGTCGCCACACGGGTAATTGCTGCTATGCTTATGCTGCCTTTGTTAACTATTTTATCAGATGCTATCTGCCTCGGAGGGTCATTCATCGGCATAAATGCCACATCGGTTATCAGCCTGAGGCTATTCTCTCAAAAAGTGCTCGCAGAACTTTCGTTTAACGATCTGCTGCCGGCTATCATCAAGACTTTCTTCTTTGGCTTTGCGGTCAGCATGATCGGCTGCTATAAAGGTTTTACTTCGAGCAATGGCACGCGTGGAGTGGGTAATTCAGCTAATTCTGCGGTCGTGTTGTCTTCCGTGGTTATATTTTTAATTGACCTTATAGCCGTTCAGGTAACTAATTTACTTCATCTTAACTGAGCCGCAATGAAAACTCCGGATTTTTTTGCCCAATCGCAAACCTCACAACCACCACTGGTGATAAAGCACCTGTCAAAGGCTTTTGGTACAAGGAAGGTGCTGGATCAATTCGAACTTATTGTTCATGAAAAAGAAAATGTGGTTATACTCGGGAAGTCCGGCGCGGGAAAATCTGTGCTTATAAAATGTATTATTGGTTTGCTCGCGCCTGATCAGGGCAGTATTAAGGTCTATGGCAACGAGGTCATGGGAATCGGCAAAGAAGCACTGGACCGGATACGGACCCATATCGGTTTCCTTTTTCAGGGTAATGCGCTTTACGATTCGATGACCGTGCGGGAAAATTTGGAATTCCCATTGAGACGGCATTGGATCAAACTTCGGCAGCAGGAAGTAAACCAAATGGTCATGGAAGCACTCGAAAATGTAAGTCTTGAAAACACAGCAGATATGATGCCTGCTGAACTTTCAGGAGGCATGCAGAAGCGAATTGCGCTGGCCCGTACCATGATTCTTAAGCCCAATATTATTTTATACGATGAGCCGACAACTGGTCTCGATCCTGTAACAGCGCGGGACATTGACAAACTGATCGTCAAACTGCAGGATAAATACAGCACGTCTTCTATCATTATTTCTCACGATATGAACTGCGTAAAAAACACCGCCGATCGTATCGTCCTGTTATTAGACGGAAAAAGTTACTGTGAGGGTACATTCAACGAACTCGTGGGGGCTAACGATGAAAATATTAAACAGTTTTTCGAATAATTACGATGGAAGCAGGACATAAGAATAACATCAAGCTTGGTGGATTTGTGATTTCAGGAATTGTTTTGCTGATGGGGGCTCTCTATTTGATAGGTAAGAAACAGAATGCCTGGACGTCCGGCGTCGAAGTGCGGGTTCAGTTTTCAGATCTGAACGGCCTCATGACAGGCGATAATGTACTATATGCCGGGATGCCGGCAGGAAATGTCGAGGAGATACATATTCTGAATGATACAACGATCGAGGCTAAATTATTGATCAACAAAAAGACCAGTCCTTACATACACCGCAATGTTATTGTATCCATCGGTTCTGACGGATTAATGGGGGATAAGGTAGTTAACATCAGACCAGAACGCGGCCCTGCCCCTTTGATCACTGATGGAGATTTGCTTATCACTAAAGAAAGCATGAGGATGGATAAAATGCTTCCTCAAATGGCCAAAATCGGTGATAATGTCATGATCGTTTCTAAAGTACTAAAAGATTTGGTTGTTGAGTTAGATTCCAGTGCGCTTATGGCGATGCTTAAAGACAAAAAAACAGCTGCGCTTTTGCGACAGAGTTTAGCCAATCTTGATAAGTCCACCGGGAACGCGGCTGCGATTACCAGTAACATTCGTGAAGTGACCACTGGTTTCAAAAATGGTCAGGGATCGATCGGCAGGCTGCTTCGCGATACACAGATCGTACATAATCTAATTGCTGTTTCCTCCGATGTGAAAGCTGCAACGGATACCATCAGGCAATTAAGTAACCGCTTAAATTATCAATTTACCTATGGCTCCGGACCAATAAATATGCTGTTGACAGATTCGGCTGCAGCCGATAACCTGCGCGGAATATTTATCAATACCCGCCTTGGTACGGACAAATTCAATCAGAATATGGAAGCCCTGAAACATAATTTTCTGCTTCGGGGCTTCTTTAACCGGAAGGAAAAGGAGCGTCAGAAAGGTTTGAAAATTAAATCTAAATGATTGCTAATATCTTTTTCAGGTAATTTTGTAGTGTTATTAGCCGGCTATTATTCAAATACCAACAACGTTCTGAGTAAAAAATAGAAAAGCCAGGCAAAATTTACCCTCCTGGCTTTCATGATCCATATTTTTTAATCAAGCAATTCGGTCATATGCTTATAGTTAGCTTTTACGGTGTCCAGCACTTCCTGAAAGTTGCCGCCTAGCATCAATCTGGTCATCGACATGGCCATTCCCTTAACCATGTTCATTTCAATCTTTGGTGGTATCATTAATGCATTTGGGTCGGTATATATATCGATCAACACCGGTCCTGAAAATTCAAATGCCTGTTTTAACTTTTCGTGGATCTCTTCGGGCTGGCGAATAGTAATTCCTTTGATCCCGGTGGCCTCCGCGATGGCGGCAAAATCGGGGTTTACCAGGTCTGTTTCATTATCCGGTAAACCTTGAATCTCCATTTCCAGTTTAACCAGGCCCAACGCACGGTTGTTAAAAACAACGAGTTTTATCGGTAAGTTATATTGTTTAATTGTAGCTATATCTCCCAAAAGCATGGACAAACCACCATCACCGCAAAGAGCAACAACCTGGCGGTCCGGGGCCGCGAATGCTGCGCCGATTGCATGTGGCATGGCGCTGGCCATCGAACCATAGTTAAATGAGCCCAGCAGATCACGATGCCCGGTTGCGGTAAGGTAGCGTGCAGCCCAGACGCACGACATTCCGGTATCCGCTGTAAATATGGCGTTATCTGCAGCGAGGCGGTCAATGCTGGAAATAACTGCTTCTGGATGCAGTAAATTCGGTTTGCCCTTGTCATTGACATAAATTTGCAAATGATCCTTTGCTTTGGCATATACATGCAGCTGCGCGTCAAGGAAGCTGCGGTCAGTGCGTTTGTGGATCAACGGTAAAAGTTCGATTAATGTATCCCGGATCTGACCGTGTAGGCCCATGGTAAGTTTTGCCCGTCTGCCCAGGGATTCCGGCCGCGCATCGATCTGTACAATTTTCTTACCGGTTTGAAGAAATGGTATATAGGGAAAATCCGTACCCAGAAGCAATACAAGGTCGCTTTCATGCATGCTATGTAAGGCAGAGGGCAATCCAAGGAGCCCGGTCATGCCGACCTCGTACGGATTATCGAATTGTATCCCCATTTTAGCCCGCAGGGAAAAACCGACAGGTGACTTTAGTGCATCTGCAAGCTGGACAACCTCGTCATGTGCGCCCACTGCACCAATACCGCAGAAGATGCAAATTTTGGGCGCCTGATTGATTAGTTCAGCCAGGGCTGCAATCTCGTTTGTCGATGGTCGGATTATCGGCTTTGTATAATAAACATCCATTGAAGTGGAGCCCTCAACAGCTTCCATAGCGGCGACGTCACCGGGCAAGCCGATAACTGCGACCCCTTTACGCTGAATAGCATGTTGGATAGCAGCCTGGGCCATTCTGGGTAGCTGGGCGGGCGTATTGGCAATCTCGTTATAATGACTACAGTCATTAAACAACTTGATCGTATTGGTTTCCTGGAAATAATTCGTGCCAAATTCAGTGGTGGGGCAGGTTGATGCTATGGCCACTACGGGCACCCCGGACCGTTGCGCATCGTAAAGACCGTTAATAAGATGGACGTGTCCCGGTCCGCTGCTTCCGGCGCAGCAGGCAATGCCGTTTAACTGGGCTTCTGCGGCCGCGGCATAGGCCCCAACCTCTTCGTGCCGGACATGCACCCATTTCAGTTTTCCGCTTTTTTTGATCGCATAATTAAATTCATTCAGGCTGTCACCGGTAACGGCGTAGACCCTTTTGACACCAGCGTTTGCCAAAATGTCTACCAACTGAGCTGCTACTTTTTTTTTCATAGTTTAATAATTAAAATTTGATTGTTTTAATGTCTTGAACCACTCAGAAAAACTAAGGAGTCCTTAACAAAACTATAATCGGGAAAAGCCATCCACATAGGATTATCGAATAAAGTTCTTAGATTTTTTATCTGTAAAAGGGGGGATAACTCCGCAAAACGATAATTAGTGACGTTCAAATAGCTCATGGTTAGTTTTCTCATTATTAACCCAAACGATGACTTTAGAAGCGTTCTGCTCTTTCAGAACGCTCTAACTGTTAACTGACTTATAAAGAACAAAAGAGTGTTTTGGGGCTTTATCATTTTTCCGATTATTGGTTAAGTAAAGTAAATGATGTATCAAGTATAGAACCACGCACATTATTTAATGATCGGGTAATCCACATGTCCGTTTTAGCATCCTACTGGCTGTTTTTCCACTATTTGCAATTATTTAATTTTTTTAGTTTCCGCCCCATTTTCCGGCAATAAAACCAATCGGATATAATTTGTCCCACTTAAATATTTTTTTGCCATTTCTTTTAAACTCTCTGGAGTAACTTTATTCAGATCACTGTTATATGCACTCAGTTCATGCAAATCGTCGTGATTTTGCAGACTGCTCACCAAATAATCCATCCACCAGTTATTCGATTTCAGAGATGTTTCCAAAATGCGCTGATCCTCTGCTTTGTACTTGTCAATATTTACCTGCAACGGTCCGGATGTTTTTAGGCTGTTGATCTCATCCAGTACAGAGGCGATAAGTTTTTCTATATTCTGGGGGCTGCAGCCAAATGATATCGTAAAACTGTATGTAGATTGCGGATACTTGCTCACGGTTTCACTCACACCCGGGCTGTAAACACCACTTTCATCTTCACGCAGGCGTTCTATCAGCCTGATCTGCAAGACTTCTTTCAGCGCATCGAGTTCTGTTTTTTCAGCAGCACTATAATCGAAGGCGCCCGAGAACACCATATTGACCCTTGCTTTAGGTTCAGTGCCTTTATACACAGTTTTCTCGATTCTGCCGGTTGGTGGAAGTATATTCAGATCCTTATAGTTTTCACCTTTGTACGTAGAGGGTAAACCACCCAGGTATTTTTCGACCAACGGGATGACTTTATCTAACTTAAAGCTGCCAACAAAAACGAAAGTAAAATTAGATGCATCGGCAAAACGTTCCTTGTAAATCTCAAAAGCACGGTCGGGATTGATTTGGGCCAGACCGGCCAGGGATAGATTTGCACGGCGGATGCTGCCTTGATTCAACACAGCATTTACCGTATCCGCAAAAACAATGTTAGGGTCATTGTCATGATTGGCCAGATTGGCTTTATTACGACTTATCAGACCGTCGAACATGACTTTGTCCATACGGGGTTCCGTAAAACGGGCATATACCAATTGCAGCATGGTTTCAAAATCGCTGGTAGCGGCCCCGCCGCTAACGGTCTGATAATTTTCGCTGATCCCCGTGCCAGCATCAGCTTGTTTGTCGGTGAGGTATTTCCTAAGCTCGCCGGCACTGTAATTACCCAAACCGGATATCGAAGTAACGATTGCTGCGAATTGGGCAGACTGGAAATCTGCGTCACTGTATAAGGAGCTGCCGCCTGGCGCAAAACCGCTAAGTAATATCTGGTTATTCTGAAAATCTGTTGGCTTCAACAGAACCTTAACGCCATTGGTCAAAGTCAAAGTAGTGGTGTGGATCACCTCGTCGGTTTCCTGTTTAACGATTTTGCCCGTAACCGGCGCATGTGAGAGCAGCGGGAGTGTGCTCATTTCATCTTTATAAGGCTGCAATGGCTCTGATTCAACCTGGGCCAGCCAGCTTTCCACTGTCCCCTGGTCCGGCAGGTTGGCTCTTTCGCTTTCGGGAGCTGTAATTAAAATATCGCGATTTCTCGATTTGATGTATTCGGCGCTAAGCGAGTTAATCTCTTTTACATTAATGGTAGGCAGGTCCCTTTGCGTCAGCCTATATTCTTCGGCAATTCCCGGTGCGGTGGTGCCTTTAAGAAAGTATTGCAGGTATTCATTGACGTACCGGGCTGAAGGAGTTTTATCTTTCTCCTTCAAACTGAACGCTAATATATTCAGATAGCTTTTTTTGGCCCGTTCCAGTTCCGGTTCGGTAAAGCCAAATCTCCTGACCCTGACGGTTTCCCTCCATACAGCTTTTAACCCTTTTTCCAGTTCGCCAGGTTTTGCAGTTACCCTGACCGAATAGTCGTCCAGGGTGTTTAAAAAATCACTGATGCCTGCGCCGCCTGAAATATACGGCGGATCGGCCTGCCTGACTACCTCCTGGTAGCGGTCGTTAAGCATATCGTTAAATAAGGAACGGACAATAAGATTGCGATAATCAATAGCTGTTCTTATGGGTTGTTCGCGGTGTTTGATCAGGATTTCCGCAGACGTTGCCCTGGTTTCTTTATCGGTAACTGAAATGAATTGATTCTTTCCGGTCAGCGGGATAGTATAAGCGGTACGAGGTTTTTCCTTTATGGGGTTTTTTAAGTCGCTGAATTTTGCTTTGATGTTTTTTTCAATTTCATCTACATTGATATCTCCGACCACGATCAGCGCCTGCAAGTCGGGTCGATACCAATCGTGGTAAAACCTTTTTATGGCATCAGGTTTGAAATTGTTCAACACGGTGTCTATACCGATCGGCATCCTGTCGGCATAGCGGGAGTTATTCACTAACACAGGAAAATATATTTGCCGCATGCGTTCGGACGCTCCCTTTCCCAGGCGTTTTTCTTCAAGGACTACTCCGCGTTCTTTATTGATTTCCACAGGGTCCAAGGTAGCTTCCTGCGCCCAGTCGCGCATGATTTGCATTCCCTTTTGCAGTAGTTCCGGTTTGTCTGACGGCAGTGGTAACTGGTAAACAGTTTCATCAAAACTGGTGTAAGCATTGAGATCGGCACCAAACCTCACACCTGATTTTTGCAGATAATCAACCAGTCCGTTTTTAGGGAAATGCCGGGTTCCGTTAAAACTCATGTGCTCCATAAAGTGGGCAAGGCCACGCTGGTCATCATTTTCCAATATAGACCCTACTTTATTAGCCAGGTAAAATATTACCCGGTTTTTGGGTTCTTGGTTGTGACGGATATAGTAAGTAAATCCGTTGGATAACTTGCCCGTACGTACTGCCGGGTCAAGAGGAAGTACTCTTTCTTTCCTTCCGGCAGTTTGAGCTGATAGCGTAAAAGGAGCAACAATCGCAATCACAAATAATTTTAGTCTGAAATTCATAGTCAATGTTTTTTCTTTTCTCGAAGTGCCGTTTATCCGGGATCGATTAATTCAATAATTGTTTAAGTTTATTTGCCAGCATTTCGCCTCTAAGGTCGCGTGCGAGAATTTTACCAGACGGATCAATTAATAGATTACTTGGAATAGCTTGTATTCCGAAATAGCTGGATACTTCATTTTTCCACCCTTTAAGATCGGATAGCTGAGTCCATGGCATTTTATCATCCCTAACGGCTTTCTTCCAGTTAGCTGCCTTTTCATCAAGCGAAATACCGACAACGGTAAACCCTTTGTCTTTATAGGTATTATAGGTTTTCAGGATGGCGGGATTTTCCGCGCGACAAGGTGCACACCAGCTTGCCCAAAAGTCAACCAGAACATATCTTCCCTTAAAACTGTTGAAGTCTACAGATTTGCCGTTGATATCGGTCTGAGTAAAGTTTATCATCTGGTTACCAATCATACTTTTTTTCAATACCTCCAGCTTACCGGCAAGTTTTTTACCCGCGTCGGTTTGCCGGGCCGATTCGTCAAGCAGGTCATACAAAGCCTTGGTCTCACTGTAATTATAACCGCCGAACGTACGTCTGCTGATCAGGTATATGCAGTAATAACTTTCAGAATGGGCCGCTATAAACTGTCTGGTCAGCGTTTCCTTTTGCTCTTCCAGTTCCCTTAGTTTTTTGTTTGATTCCGCCTTCTTTTCTGCAGATGCGTTTTTATAACCGAAACGCAGCGAACTTTCCTGTTCGGTTATATTCCTGGTGTAATCACTAAAGGCTATCGCGTCTTCCTGCATGGGGGAACCGCTGATTTGATAGCTCTGCATGGAATCTCTTACACCAGTTAAACTGATATGCCCTGGCTGTGCAAAAAAAGAATATCCGCTGCTGCCAATGATTACAGAGATAATTTGCGGGTCGAAGGAATCAGCCTTCCAGGTAAATGCGTCGTTAACCGCTTTTACACTATCAGTTTTGAATTCCCCGTCCTCGCTGAAGCTGATGGCAACGGTTGCCCCGCCTAAACCCTTCAGTTGGCCGGAAAACTCAATATTACTCTGCGCCCACGCAGTCGTAGTCAACACAGCAAGTAAAACAAGCAGAATGCTGCTTAACAAGTTATTTTTTTTCATAAGATTTTTTTGAAAATAGCAACCACATTCCGGTGGTAACAGGTATCCCGGAATTGGTTATTAAACAGATTTTAATTAATATCCGGGATTTTGTTTTAAAAGGTTATTCAGCAATATTTGTGATTGCGGTATTGCATATAATGCAGCATTAGCGTTATATCCGGTCTTCTCAGCGCTCAGAACTGCTGCGGCTGTTCTGGTTCTTTTAAGATCAAACCAGCGGTTGCCCCATTCACAAAATAGCTCTACCTGGCGTTCATGTGCGATGGCCTTTAATACCGCTGTCTGATCTGCGCCCACCGTACTGGCGGCTAAGCCGGCGCGTGCACGTATCTTGTTCAGATCCGCTAAAGCCTGATCAAGATTGCTAAGATGTGCGGCCGCCTCCGCGCGTATCAGGTATATTTCAGCTAACCTCAGCACCATTTGATCTTCGGTTGGTGTACCGTCTGCTGTTACATTTTTATATTTATAGGGGTAATAAAGCGTATTGCCATTGACAACGGCAGAGTTAACCCAGTTTTCCAGCCGTTTGTCACCGGCCTCGAATGCATTTAGTAGCGACGGGGTTAAGAGGTAACGGGGAGCGCCTGACGAAGGAACAAAATATTGTGCGTCTGCCACCCCGTAATAGCCCTGGTTTGCCGGCAGTTGCCAAATGGCCTCATTGCTACCGTTTAGGAACACATCGTTGAGATTTGCTTCCAAGGTGTAGTTTCCTGACCGTATTACTGAATCGGCTTCGTTATAGGCGCTTTGCCAGTTTTCCAGATACAAATTAACTTTGGCGAAAAGGGCTGTTGCGGTATACAGGTTCGGCCGCGCCCTTCCTGCTGAAGGGTTGGCCGCAACCAGCTTTTTCCTGGCATCGGAAAGGTCAATCAGCACTTGTTTATAAATTGCATCAGATGAAGCTCTTGGTAAACGGTTAGTTTCACCATAGCTTGTTGATATCACAAGCGGCACACCACCGAACAAATTAACCAAATTGAAATAATACAGGGCCCTTACCACTTCCATCTCCCCGGAGATTTGTTTTTGAAATGTAACAGATAGACCACTATTGCCGGTAACACCGTCAAGTACCGCATTCACCCTATAGAGGCTTTGATAAGGATTTGACCACAAGCTGTTAACCACGCTGTTTAAGGGCGTTATGGTATAACTATAAAATTGCTGCGTGTCGTCGGTCTGAGCATACGACAATTCGTCGGAGGAAAGCCCGGTGCCATAAGTCAGACGTGCATCACTATAGCCAAAACCGTTTCCACCATTATAGGTATAAACACCCGCAACGGCGCTGATCGTTGTTGAACTATCCGCAAATTGTTGTGCTTGTGTTATGGAAGATGGTGGATTTGCAGGTATTTCGATCAGTTTTTTGCAGGATGTAAATGATACAGCAAGAAGCAAAAGACCAACTACCGTCCTGTTTACGTCGGAAAATATCTTTTTCATAATCGTTGTTTCTTAAAATTTGAGATTTAAACCAAATGCCATAATTCGCTGTATCGGGAATGACGTGAATACGCCAGGGGTTTCCGGGTCACCAACCTTGTAGTTGGTGAAGGTTAGCAAGTTTTGGCCGTTCACAAAAATACTTGCCCCTTTGATGTGCACTTTGTTAAGGAGCGTACCTGGTAACTGGTAAGACAATGAAGCGGTTTTTAAACGCATGTAGGTGTCATCGCCGTAAATCCCGCTGGATTGTCCAAAGCTAAGCGCGGGGCCGATAGCGGCCGAACCAGAGCTGCTGGCCAGTCGCTGCAGTCTCGCATTATCCCCTGGAGTTTTCCAGTAATTATTAAGTACTGCCGAGGGCTGGTTATAACCGAATCCAAGCTGGTAAGAGTTGTATACCTGGGCCAGATAATTCGGCGCGTTCCGTTTACTGAACTGAAATAACATAAACAGGCTGACCTGTTTATAAGTGAAGGTATTCCCTAGTCCCCCGGCGTATTTCACGTCCAGGTTTCCGATCGCCACCTGGTCGCCGCCAGTTGAAGCCGGCCCGTAAACTGGATTGGAGGTAACTGATCCATCCTTCGCATAAAACTCATAAAGCCCGGTCTGAGCATTTACCCCCTTATATTTGAAACCGTATATGATGGAGGTTGGCTGCCCTACCTCGTACACCGAGGCATAGCTGGAATTTGCCAGGTTAGGAAACCTGATCAGTTTATTCCTGTTAAAAGACACGTTGAAACTTGTCTTCCAGGTAAATTTTTTGGATTTTACATTAGTGGAGTTTACTGAAAATTCAAACCCTTTATTCTGAACTGTAGCGTCCAGATTGCCGAGGACAGTAGGATGGCCGGATTGGATAGGCAAGGGGTAGTTAACCAGCTGGTTACCTTCCCGGTCCCTGTAATAGGTAGCATTAACTAACAGTCGATTGTTGAAAAAACCAAGGTCCAGGGCTAAATTGAGCGATTTTTTAGTTGCCCAGCTATAATCAGGATTATACAGATTGACCGGGTAACTTGGTTTTATTCCCTGGAAATTGGGTGTAAATGCATCAAAGCTTGTATACAACGACTGAAATTGGTAGGATTTTATGCCGTCTGACCCTGAAGTACCATAGCTGCCGGAAATCTTGCCATAACTCAAAAATGATGACGGTCTTTTAAAGATTTTCTCCTCAGAAAATATCCACCCTGTGCCAACAGAGCCGAAATTGCCGAACTGTCGTCCAGGCCCAAAATTGCTGGATGCATCGCGCCTGCCGGTTAGATTTATAATAAATTCACTATCATAAATATAATTTAACCGGGCGAAACCTGCACTATATCTATAAATGTTATACCCGTCCGTAGCCGATACGGTAGGAGCGCTGTTGATCGAACCGAGAAAGTTGTCGTTTGAATAACCTTGCCCTGTGGTATAAGTTGAATTGTTGAGATTCTTCTTGTAAGTGGAGCCGACCAGGGCGGTGAAAATTCCTTTCCCGATATTTTTATAATAATTGACCTGCGGCTCAATATTAACCGTTTGAAAAATATTGGAAGAAAAGTTTGCCTGCCTGTTGATATATGCCGGGTTCTGCGCCACTCCGGGAATGATAGAATGTTCGTCTGTCGTATTCCTGTTATAACCGAGCGTAGCGCCGAGGGTCAAGCCATCAAGCAGCTTGTAAGTAAGTTGAAGTGCCGTGTTGAAATTGTAATTTTTCAGATTGGTGGGCTGTAGCAGGGAACTGTAAAACTGGTCGGTGGTGAGATCGACTCCTTTGTAATTCCAGATTAAATTGCCGGAAGGCCCTCGTAACTCCGGCAAATTGGGTCGCAATACAACATCCATCCCGCCGCCATACCCCGCCGTATTATTTTGGTCATACCCGAAATCTGTTGTTAAATCAATTGCAAGTCTGGAATCCAGTGAGTTGTGGTGAAAGTTGGTGTGCAGCGTATACCGCTGGTCTGCGAAATCACCGGGATAGTTATAGGTTGATCGATTATAGCCGGTCGATATCAGGAAAGTATTGGTTGCAGAACCTCCCGACAAACTGCCATGAACGTCGGTGTTGGCCGTGTTTCGGCCGTAGATCACCTTCTGCCAATTCGTGTACTTGTCCTGGTCAAATAGGGTCAGGTCAGGTGCAAAACTGAGAAAATCATTCGGGTTATCAGATGGAGTTGCACCGTCTGCGGCAAAGGCATCTTTTCTTAATTGCAAGTATTGTTTTGTAGATAGTAACTGAACTGGGCGGCCGGCCGAATTAAAGCTTGTATTTACAGTCATATCAAACGTGGTTGTACCTGGTTTGCCTTTTTTGGTGGTAATCAGAATTACACCATTAGAACCTTGTGTTCCATAGATAGAGGTAGCGTCCGCATCCTTCAAAATACTGATACTTTCGATATCGGCAGGATCGATATTGCCGAAAGGGCTGATACCAGCCGAAGTCGGGTTGATTCCGCCCAGGTTAGATTGTGCATTCAGCAGCGATGCAAATTGATTTACATTACTGTTTTGAGAAGCAAACGGTACGCCATCTATTATAAACAGAGGCTGATCATAGGGTTTCGTTGGATTTGAAAATTGATTCTCCTGGTGCAGGTATAAGGAATTCTGACCCCTGACCTGTACCAGTACCTGCGATCCGGGTATGCCGCTGGTGGCGGTCACGTTAAGGCCTGGTGCCAACCCCTGCAGTGCCAGTAAAGGGTTGCTCACGGGCTGCCTTTCAATATCGGCGGCAGTTACCGTAGCAACAGAACCAACGCTGAAGCGCTTGGAGTCGGTACCATAGGCAATTACACGCACCTGATCAAGCTGGGATGTGCTCTGGCGCAAGACTAATCCTACACGAGTGTCCGAACCCGTATTGATAATGGTAAGTTCTGACTTTTCATAGCCTATATAACTGAAAGCCAGTGTGTATTTTCCTTGAGGTATACTAGGAAAGTTGAAGTTTCCCTTTTTATCCGTGAGTTGGACAGCATTTATTTCCTTTATGGAAACAGTTGCCCCGGCAATCGGACTGCCGAGTGTGTCGGTCACGGTTCCACTGATGTCCGCTGGAATGGCCATCAGTTTTACCGCTTTATCCTTGAAGTTTTCAAGAAAACTCCGCTCCTTTTCCTTGATAATAACAGTATTATCTACGATTGTAAATGTTAATGGCTGATCTTCCAAACACTTATTTAAAGTTTCCTGTAAGCTTGCATTCGTTACTTGGAGGTTTACCGGAGATAAATTTTTTACAAGACTTTTATCAAAAAAGATGATGTAACCACTTTGCTTCCTGATATCCTTAAATACCTTTTCCATGGAAGCATTTTTTTCATTCAGGGTGATTTTTTGCGCATAACCTGCTGCTGCTACATGAAGACAAACAACTGTTGTTAGCAATAAAATGAGTTTCATAACCAAAATGGTTTTGAGAAGTGCGCCCCGTTTATACCGCACGGAGTTAAAGGGCGTATAAAATTTCATACATTTGTTTGTTAGGGTTAAATACTTATGATCTCGCAAGATTTATTCTTCCCGATTTTTCGGTTAGAAAAGGGTTTTCCCTAATGTTGAACCGGCAGTGTTTCCAGCACTTCCGGTTTTTTTATGGCTCCCTGATTTTAAGTCTTTATTTTTTCATGTTCCTCCTTTTTTTAGGTCAATCTATAATTACACCCCTTGATTAAGGTTTTATAATGATTTTTTGGTTTTCTAGCGTGCAATGGATTTTATTCGCTTCAAGCACCTTTAATAAGCTGGATAAATTTGATTTCCTTGAAATTCCCCCCACAAATCGGCGGTTAGGTATTTTACCCTCATACACCACCTCCACATCATACCAGCGCGATACCTGCCGCATAATCGTTTGGATGTCTTCATCTTCAAATAATATCTGGCCGTTTTTCCATGCAGCCGATACCTCTACATCAATTTCCTTTACCTGAATATCCTCTTGCTGCAATTTCGTAATGGCTGCCTGACCCGGCTTTAATACTGCTTTATGGATTCCCTTAGCCACCCTGACACTACCATTGATCAAAGTGGTTTTGATAATCGGCTCATCATCGTAGGCGTTTATATTAAATTCAGTTCCGATATCTTCAACAGTTTGACCACTTACTGCTACACGGAATGGCTGTGCCGCATTGTGAACCACCTCGAAATACGCCTCGCCCGTGATGGAAACGCGCCTTTCTTTACCATTAAACGTTACAGGGTATGTTATGGAAGAAGATGAGTTTAACCATACTTTAGTACCGTCCGATAAAACGAGCGGAAATTGTTCTTTTCTTTTAGTAGTCAACGTATTGTAGGCAACTTTAGCAACCTGGGACTGCGCCGCATCCTTTTGCGTGTAAGTTATCTGGCCGCCCGAATTCATATTTACCGTTGTATTTCCTTGTTGAGCCAACTTACCGCTTAACGATTTTGTTAGTACTAATTTTTGACCATTAGCAAGCGTAAGGGTGGCCTGATTGGAGCCCGGTAGTATTTCTTGTGGTTTCTTTTGGGTGGTTTGTTGAGGGATCTGCTTATATGTTATAAAATAGCCCGCTGCTGTTAAAACAAATATGATGGAAGCGGCAGCGGCGAGGCGAGGCCATGAAGGCCTCTTTTTGCCCAGTTTTAACGGAAGCCGGGCTTTCAGATACTCAACGCTATCGGCCAGTTGTTCGGGACTAAGATTGTCCGTGCTATTTTTAGCTTGTTGTAAATACCAGGTTTCCAACAATGCTCGTTCATCCGCGCTGATAGTTCCGTTTTCATATTTCTTTAACAGCTCTATTGCTTTTTCTTCATTCATAATCAACAGGAGAAACTTGTCTCTTTATGCAATGACAGTTATGCAGGCCTATCGTCATATACGATGATGAAAAAAAGTTAAAAAAATGTAAAGAGGATGTGAAACGGGTGTTAATATTTTCTATAAGGAAAGAAAAACGCTTAAAAGTGAAGTTATTTTTAACCTTAAATTCTTAACAGCATTATAGACCTGTTGTTTGGCGGTCTTATCTGTAATATCAAGTCTTACGGCAATCTCTTTATAAGATAGTTCCTCTCTTTTATACAACAAAAAGACCTCCCTCATTTTAGGAGGCAAAGCGGCTATTTCCTGTTCAATGATAATTGCGAGTTCTTTGGCCCGAATCAGTTCATCGGTTAAAGCATGGCCATCTTCCATAAAGTTAACTATGGAATTGGCATACTTGGCAACTACTTTTTGATGCGACATACGATTGAAAACGCGGTTTCGTATGGCAGTATAGAGATATGATGAAAGCGAGGTATTTAATGTAAGATTTTCCCTGTTCTGCCAAAGGATTAGAAAAACATCTTGAACAACATCGTTGGCCTCATCCTGATCGCCCAATAAACGGTAAGCGTGAGCTACCAACAATTTTGAATAACGTAAAAAAGCTTCAGTATACGCCAATTGGTTGTCGTCTTTAATCAGAGACGCTAATTCCTTATCTGTAAATTTATTGTAGTCAGCCCTCATGCGTTTAAGTATGCAATTTACAGAAATTTAACGTAAAAGAGGTGCCGACCTAATAAGTGTCCCCCAAATTGGCATCTTAATTTGAAGCTTCGTTAAATTGGGCATGTTTGGTCGTAGTCATTTTACCAGACCTGGTTAATCATATCAGTTATTCGATAAATTTTGCGTTCTTTCAACCTGTGTATAGTAATCATGGTAATCTGCAAGATTAGTCCACTTAAATAGAAGTGTATCAATGAGGATGCAAACAGGGGTTTGTAGCATTATTTTGTTGAGCCTTCAATCTTTTTATCCATCTTCTCGACCAGTTCTAATATACGATTGACTTTATGGATTTCGATGGAATTAAGTTTCTCCAGCAGTTCCTCTATTTCCTCTTTTGCTTCACAGTTGGTCCGGTAGTCCGCCTCCGCTTGTACACGGTCCCGCTCGGTTTGACGATTTTGGGCCATCATGATGACTGGTGCCGCATAAGCAGCCTGCGTAGAGAAAAGAAGATTTAGCAAAATATATGGATAAGGGTCCCAGTGATTAATGTAAGCGACAGCGTTCAATATCATCCAAAATGTTACGATAATGGTTTGAATAATAATGAAGCGCCACGATCCCATGCCGGCAGCTACGGAATCCGCCAGGCGCTGCCCGAAATCTAAAGAGTCCTCATGCAATTGATGCCAGGTTTTACCTGGCTTTAGGGGCTTAATTTGGAATTTCATAGTGTTAAATATAAGGAATATTGGCCTGTTGCTGCTATGTAAATAGTTGGCGAAGTCTTATCAAAATGTGGGGCTTTTGCATTTTGTCAGATTTCTCTTCAGACCTTTCATGTGAACCAGGGCTTTCCGAACCGACTTGAGCATGTTGTCCCCCGTTTGCGTTTTATTGTATGCTTAATATTTCGAAGCTGCATTACTGACCTTCCGGTGTATGCTGATGTTACTGATACATCAAAAATCATATCAATCGACCGATCTGCAACCGTTGATATGGCTGGTTACATTCCCGAACTGGTGCAATACCTGAAGGACGGTTTTGACGTTTCCGATCTAACGGTCTTCCGCTATCATCTTGATAAACTTAGTCTTGACGCTTCTTTTGCAATACCTGTTGCGCTTATCATCAACAAGGCTTTAACCAATTCGATTAAATATTCTTTTCAGGGGAAAGAGACACGGCGAGATATCGATTTTTTTATATTACAGGATAACGGGTTGATAAAACTTGAGTTGACTGATATTGGGGTGGGGATGAACGAAACTTGAATGATTTGGATCCGGTCTCGCTGGGATTACAGTTAATAAAAGATTTATCAAAAGAGGTTGAGGGGCATCTGAGCATGAGCAGTACAAATGGCTTCAATATTACCATTGTCTTTGAAATGTACACATCGAATTAAGGTCGTAAACGGGGGTATAGCGTTGATTTTGGGAACCTTGAGCGATCAACAATCTAATGATAAAAGTTTTACTTGTTTCCAGTAAAACAGAGATTGTGGATAAGACATTCTTTACGTTCTTTTTCCCCTAAAGTGTCTGTTTTTAAAATTGCTATTTTATAGGATTTTATATAAGAGGGGCGTTATATTGAAGTTTAAATCTCTACTTTTGGTATAAAATTCTGTTTATCAGTAAGGTGTAGGTTGAAATTTTGATTGTGGCTTATAGAGGACTATAACTAAAACAATATGCTATAATGAAAACAATTTAAGTCCTCTAATTTAAGTGAGGCAATACAACTACATTGACAGCTTTTATCAGGAATGGACTCGAGTAAACCCTTCTGCTTTGCCTAAGCTTTTGGATAATTTACATATTAAGGTTTGAATTATTCAGAAAAAGCTACTTATCACTGTTGTTATGTTTTCACTGACCTTAGCTGTCTATGGCCAGACGAGTAACAAAAAAATAGCCGATTCAATGCTCAACGTGCTAAGCATAAGTAAATCGAATACAGATCGGATCAATTTGTTATTAGTTTTGGCAGATGATTATATTAAAAAAGCAGGAGAAATTAGAGCAGATCTTGATAGCGCCGCCGCTTTTTTAACATACGCGCGCCGTATCAACAGTCAGTTGAAATCGCAGACGGTTCTTGGCCGGATTCTGACTGTGGAGGCTCGCCTGAACAGGGAAGAAGGACAAAGAGATACAGCAATAGCATTGGCTGAAAAGGCAATACAAGTGCTCAAAAGAGGAAACGATCGTTATTTATTAGCTCAGGCGTATTTAGAAAATGCAGCAAATTATAACAACTTTGAGCATGCCCATCGTCCGCAGAAAACAAAGCTGATAGAACAAGCGGTTCAATGTTTAAGGCAAACCACCAGAACGGAGCAGCATATCCTCTTAAAGGGAGTAGCGCTGAAACAGCTTGCGGAACAATATGCCTTAATGCCCGGCAACACGCAGGCGATAAAAATATTGCAGGAAGCTTTAGATGATTATCGAGCTATCAACTACTTGCCAATTCAAGAAATATACGATCTTATGGCCAAGATTTACTTCGGGCAAAAGGATTTACAAAATGCTATCAAATATGAATTAATGGCCCTCAGAAGGGCGGATTTGGTTCAAGATAGCTCAATGCAACGCAGTGGGATAGATAATTTTTTGGGGGCGATCTATTTATCACTGGATCAAAAGGATAAAGCGATAGCTTGTTTTACGACTGCACTAAAAATTGCGCAGCTACATCAAGACAAAAATAATATCAGACTTCTTTTGAGCAATACAGTTAGTACTTACATACAGATGCAAAAGCCGGGAGATGCCCTTAAATTAGTAAGGTCTATACCCAGTAAATTTTTAATGCCCACCGGAGGAGAGTATGATTCTTTTGTGCCTTTAGCATACCTGCAAATTTATACCGCTCTCCAACGTTTCAGTGACGCTAAGGTTTATTGCAATCAGTTGATCAAATTGTTAAATGACAATGGTATTGGCGATGGGGCTCAATGGAATATACAATTGGAGCTAGCTAAGTTTTATTTGGCATCGAAAAACTTTCCGGCAGCGTTGACTTATTTAAAGTTAAACGAAGTGCTAACTAATAAAATACAAAGCCCGCATCAGGCTCTTAAAAATTACAGGTTATGGCATGCAGTGGATACCGCCATGCATAATTTTGAAGCTGCAAACAATCATATTTTGAAATTTTTCGCTATTCATGATTCCTTATTCAACGAAACTAAAAGTAAGCAAATACAGCAATTGCAAGTTCAATATGAAACAGAAAAAAAAGCCAGCGAACTTAAAATAAAAGACGAGCGGATACTTTATCTGAATGCGAGTACCAGGCTTCAGCAAGCGGAGTTAACTAAAACAAAGATTTTCAGAAACGTTACTATTGGTGCCGTTTTTTTTGTGTTGATTATTAGTGGATTGTTGTACAGACAAAGTCAGCTCAGGAAAATGAATAATAAACTAATTACCCACAAAAACAGTCAGCTCGAAAGTTTGCTTAAAGAAAAGGAGTGGCTGCTCAAGGAAGTACATCATCGTGTCAAAAATAATCTTCATACAATTATTTGTTTGTTAGAATCTCAAGCAATGTACCTTGAAAACGATGCTTTAAAAGCAATAGAAAAAAGCCAAAACAGAATTTATACGATGTCGCTGATACATCAAAAGTTGTATCAGTCAGAGAATATCGAAAAAATAGAAATGGCCAGCTACATTCCAGAGCTGATCCAATATCTCAAGGATAGCTTCAGTATAGGTTCTGAGCAGATCTACTTTCGGACAAATATTGATTCGGTTAGCCTTGACCCTTCCATCGCAATTCCCGTTGGATTGATTATCAATGAGGCAATAACCAATTCAATCAAGTATGCATTTCCTGGCAATAGGCGAGGGGAGGTGTCTGTTTGTTTATACGAAATAGGAAAGCTTATGAGACTGGAACTCACCGATAATGGCGCCGGTATAGCTAAGGGACCTGAAAATATGGACCCAGATTCCCTTGGGCTCCAATTAATAAGGGGGCTGGCAAAGGAAATTCGGGGCGATGTTCAGATTAACAGTAGCAGTGACCACGGGGTTGAAATTATAATAATATTTCAAAAGGATGTTTTCAATTAAGCAAATATACAATGGAGAAACATGATGCCTGCAGGATGCTATCAGGGTGTGGTTTCTGAATGCGATATCTGTTTGTTATGCTCTTAACTGAGGCTTTTGCGGGATTGGATTTTGATGTTGCCTTTGAAGTACTAAAGTTAACTTTGTGAAAAATAAATACAACCAGTACGATCACAAGAATGACTATTCAGGCAATAAATGGGTATTCTGCTGAAAATGACCAGGTATTCCGGAATAAAAAAAACCAAAAAGCGGACGAGACCAAACGACAAGTAAAACCAGGACGAGACAGAGGTCGATCATTCCGGCGCAAATTAATAATGACATAACCCGTCATTTCTTTACCGCGTTCAAAACAGCTTATTCCTGCAGATAAAGATATATTTCTGTTCCTTTTCCTGCAATAGACAATAACCGGAATCGCTTCGCTCCGCAAGATAGTTGAAGTGACCTATTCGCTGCCGGTAAAATAGGTAACCGTATAAAGCCGCTGAAATTCCACCGCCAATAAATGGTCGTGTAATATTCAACGCGCCCGAGGCTGTGAGTATGTCCATTAAGGGAAATTTGTTGGTTGTAAAAAGGACAGGTGAACTATACAGCACTGCGGTTGCTAAGCCTTTAATTATCGATGGTAATAAAAACTCAGTTATAGTAAATTCGTTTGAAAAACTGTTATACCTTAAGCTGAAGGAAAAGGTATCTAAGGCAATATTGACTGTGACGTTAGCTGTTAATTGCGGTTTACCAGGCCATGGGCAGGTGACAAGCAAAACCACATTCGTTTTTCTAATAAGTCGCTGATTGTAATATAGCCACAGGAGCAGTTAGCTGTTTTATTTAAAAAGTCTGGGGTGCCTTTTATTAGCACCCACACGCCACCATGGTTAGGAATTCAGGGTTGATCAAAGTAATATTAAGGAACGGTTTCAATTGCTGACATGTAGCCTGGAACCTTGAACTTTTAATCGGGTATTACGCTGTTGATTTCAAATACAAGTTTTGCCTGTATTCAATGGGTGACAATCCTGTTTCGCGTTTAAAGAAGTAAGAAAAATAATTAGGATCCTCAAAACCAAGGCAAATCGCTGTTTCTTTGATTGAAAGCGTTGTATTGGTGAGCAGACATCTCGATTCATCGATTATCCGGCGGTTGATCATTGATTTAGCCGATAGACCTGAGTGGAATTTGATTACCGCGTTTAGGCTATTGGGATGCAGGTTAAGGGCCGAGGCGTAAAAATTTACCGAACGCTGATCAGCAAAATGCTTATCTACAAGCGAACTAAAGTCAAAAACGAGTTTATTGAACCCTGATTCATTTTTTTGCCTCGCGGCGCCCGCCCCGTAACGGTCGCTGAAAATCAGAAACTCCAGAATCTTAATCGGGATGATTTCATTTGTGTTGAAATCGACTCCGAAATGTTCGCTTTCCTCAAGCAGACATTCCAGTATGCCAGAGAGATGATTCGTTTGTGCCTCAGTTAATTGCAGATTAGGTGCTGCTGAATTATTCAGTAAACATTTGTTTTCCACCAGGTAGCGGGGAAAGGCCCTGTCCAGAAAAAAGTCCAGGTCGAACCCGAGCACAAACCCTTCAAGCCCCTCCGTTTCAAAGGCTTCCGAATGGGCAACTCTTGCCGGGACGGTGATAAGCATATTATCTGAAACCTGGAATTGAGTGCAACCGACAGTTTTTGTTCCGTTTCCCTTTCTTACCAATTCGAAGTAGTGTTGTGATTGCCTGCGTAATGGAAATCGATGGTTTAATTGCAGGGCAAATGTTTCCAATCGTGCTATGTAAAAAGGGTGCCCCTGAAGATCGTATTTGTCAATATCGATAATAGAGTCAGTGCGGTGCTTTCTAAACACTTCGCGATATTGCTGAATGATGGATAATTGCGCATTCATGATTAAAGTGTTTGCAAGGGTTTTGTTACGGGCTACTGGCGTGTGTGTTATTTCGAATGTTCATACCCCGTGTCTGGCAATAATCTGTATTTAATTTCATTGCGGGATTATATCAGCGCATTACGTAGCCGTTTGTTGCTTCCGGAATAAAAGTATGGGAACAAGAATCGAAATTCATTACGTTTTCGTTGAACAGGCGATTGTACTCGTTGAATATACTTATCAATAACGCTGCTGCTTTTTGTACCGTTGTCTTTCCTGCGATTAAGTATTAACCGGTTCACATTAAACCTGAACGCTGGCCCGTTAATGAAATTGAATACCTGCATCACCTATTAGTATGCCATTCGGTTCGCCTGCCTTTAAATAACACCGACGGTTGCCGTTAGTTCCGCACTTTCCTATATTGACTGATAAAAGTTAGCCCAATGGTATAGGCCTTTTGCGGATATACAGTGGACAAATCAACAAAAGCAAAATAACCGGCACTAAGACCCAATTACCGAGCCACCCGGCAATAACAACGCAAATGCACGCGCCTCCAACAAAGCAGCACCAGACAGCCAACAGTTGTCCGGCCCGGCGACGGTGAGTGTCCCATGGGCCTTTTGAATCAGACAACGGCTTTCCCTTGATGGCTGAAGCAATATGCTTCATACTATTGTTGAGGTTGCCGGTAACAAAATCTGGATTAACAGACTGCGCACCTATATGTGTTAACACGTTGTTTAAATAACCTATCGCGAAACTCAGGAGCGCAACTCCTGCATATTTGTTCAGGTGACAGTACGTAACCAGGCCTTCACAAAGGGCCAGTAGAACTGCAACCGACACAAAGGTCATCCAGGTACTTTTGTACCACGCACAGCCTGATAAAATGGTGGCAACTACAATGGCGATACAAAAGAATAGAATAGCCGTAAAGGCGATTAAGGCGCTCGGGAAATTTTGCTGACCCAACGCAAACCCAGTTTGCGTTGTGTTTCCGCTCATAAACGATACGTAGGTTTTAAAATGCAGTAAACCATAAGAATCACAATAACCTGCGATCATGGCCAAACACATCATCAGTCTTTCCTGAATGCGAGCACTGATATTGATTGGCTCTAAGGGGGGAGTAAGTGTTTCCATTTTCTTGAATTTTAGTTGAATTGCGGCTTTTGATAGCCGTCCTGCTTGAAATTTAAATGTAGAGCGATTGGACTACATTAGATTTATAGATTCGTTGAACGGTCGTTTGCAGTCGGCGAATATCTTAGGTGTTCTTATGATAGTCCCAGCTTTCAGCTGTTTTATCAGCTGTATTGACCCGTACTCATCAGTCGTTGTTGTCGAGATCGTTTAGGCAGGAAATCGCTGTGGGAGGCTTACACAGGAATGGTTTAGCCACTCCTGGTATAGTTGGGATAGCATTAATAATAACCGGGTTATGCTGAATAATAATAAAATGCTATAGCACAGTACCCGTGGCATGAACGACATTGCCCGAATGATTGACAAGAACCTGAGGATCTTATAAACTATGCTAATGAATTGAATAAACAGGTAAGGCTTACTATGGAAATGGAGCGCTCTCTAACGCGTCCTGATCCGGGCCTATCTTAAAAGAAAAATGCCTTAGCAGCACTCTCAGCCTCTGAAAGTAGTAGTTTTTCCATAAATGATCTCCATTCAACGCTCCATTCCGCCCGTTGAACGAGTAGTGAATAGGCATGTGGAATCCCGAGCCTAATTTTACATCAAGAAACAATAGCAGGGTTGAAAAATATGAATTTATCCATATAGACTTCATATCATCATCATCTGTCTACCAAAAACAAATAAAAGAATCAATAACAATTAAAAAAAACAAAAATGAAAAAGTCAAACAAAATCATTGCTATTCTAACAGTCGTTTTATTAGCAGTTTCGATCGGTGCAAAAGCACAAACCTCAACTACTGAAAGTTCTTCAGGTGGCATTATTTATAGTGTTGGTATAGAGAGCAGTCTTTCTGTAGGCTCTTTTAACAAAGGGCACAAAGGCAGCCTGGGCGGATCTATTCAGGCAGATATTCCCCTTTCTAAACAATGGTTCGTAAACGTGAACACAGGTTACGATAATTTTTACGGCAGGGATCTTGACGGTCAGGGCCCGACAGGACTGCGAGTTATACCCGCCATGGCCGGTATAAAATACTTCCCGGTATCGAACTTTTATGTTCAGGCAGATGCGGGAGCGGGATTTCTTACCAATAAATCTGATTTAGGTTATAATAAATCAGCGGCGTTTCTCTATGCTCCTGAAGTAGGTGTGAGATTGCCTGTAGGGGACAAGTCCTTTATCGATGCAGGTGTGAGGTATGAGGAAGCAACCCGTTTTGACAGCGATGTGGTCGGCAGTAAGATCAACGTCATCGGACTTAGGCTGGCATATGCCTTTGGTTTATAAGAGAAAGTGAGTAGGTGTGTTTTAGTTTGTAAGGCTTCAGGTATTTACCTGGGGCCTTTTTTATTTTCTCAGTTTGGGCGAAAAAAAGTGTATAACAGGTGTCGCTGCCTGAAACGTATTTACCGCAAAGTTTGAATGCGTTTTTCGGTCGCAAAATATTATCCAAGCCCATGTACCTAACTTTTAAAACGCTTCTCTGCATCAGTGATTTTCCTTCTGTGCCACGAACCTCCAGCTATTAGCCGGGAAGGTCATATATCACAGATTTTGAAAAAACCTGCGATATATGATCTTGTTAATTAGTGTAATTTTTTTATTAATTATTTGAAAATCAACTATATATATCATTGGCATGTGTTTGGTTTACCACGCTGGACTACACAGTTTTTCAGTCTTTCTGAAAATCGGAGTTGAATATGAATTAAAAAATTAATGACTTATGAAAAATAAACTTTCACGCTTCATTTCCGAACCAGGTAAAATGCTTTTATTGCTGGTGCTCCTTTTAAATTGCATCAGCAATGCCTGTTTCGGACAAGGCGGCTCACCCGCATACGGTGAAGGAATGAAGATCAAACTGGACAGCACAGGAAAAAAGTATATTCATTTCTCCACTTGGGCGATCTTTTGGGCGCGTTCCGTGAATGCCAATCCCGGAACAGCAGTAAATGGGATAGAAAGAAAGAACTGGAATGATTTCAGCCTGCAGCAGTTCCGGCTGGTAACCTATAGCCAGCTGAGTTCAAAATATCTCATTCTGGCTGATATCGGGATAGACAACCAGTCTTTCTCTTCGGGCGGAGCGGCTGGAGGCGGAAATAGCGGCAATGGCGGGGCGACCTATCAGGGTACGCTTGGAAAGAAACCTGGTCTGTACCTGCATGATTTATGGAATGAATATACGGTATTTCCAGAGAAAGATGATAAAACAGGGAAAGAACATCTGGCTTCTTTATACATTGGCACAGGCCTGCACTATTGGGTCGGGCTCAGCCGAATGACCGCTGCTAATTCTCAGAATTTTTTAGCGCTCGACGTACCAATCTACAATTGGCCGCTGCTGGACCTGTCCGATCAACTCACCAGGCAGCTGGGTGTATATTTTAAAGGAAACATCGGGCCTGTCAGCTATCGTTGGTCAATCAACAAACCATTTACCGTACTTTCAAATGCCACCGATTTTCCGGAAGGTGCTCCCGATATCAATTATGCCGTTGATAACAACGCTACCGGTAAATTAGCAACTACCGGGTATGCGGCCTGGCAGTTCCTTGATAAAGAATCCAATTTTCTGCCCTATACTGCTGGTACTTATGTCGGTACTAAGCGTGTCTTTAATGTTGGAGCAGGTTATTATTTCACTAAGGAGGGGACAGTTACCCAAGCCAATAACACGTTGACATCGCCATTGATCCGGCATAACATCAGCCTTTGGGCCATTGATAGTTTTGCCGACCTGCCATTTGGTGGTGCAAAAAACTGGGCGTTTACGGGTTACACTGTATTCTATCATTATAATTTCGGGCCCAATTATTTGCGTTATGCCTCCGTGATGAATGCGAATGTCGGCCCAGCCGCTGGCTATACCGGCAGCGTTTCTCAGGCGGGTTTTGGAAATCTTGCACCAGTTATTGGCACAGGCACCTCCTGGTTCACCCAGGCCGGGTTGCTGTTACCAGAGAGATGGTTCAAACAGGGATTTCGTACGCAGCCATTCGGAGAATTCAGCCTCCAGAAATTTGATCGTTACGGAAGTTCCAGGTTTACCTACTGGAGCGCGGGTGCCAATTTTTATCTTGACGGTCAACACGCCAAGATTTCCTTCAAATACCAGACTCGGCCTATTGTAGTGGGGAACAGCCAACAGTCGTCGAAAGGAACATTTATACTCGCTACGCAGATATTCCTGTAATATTTCAAATGAACACTTTTGCAACACATTTCCTGAACTTTATCAGCAACTTTTAAGCAAACCTTTTTTATACGCCCTAATGACAAACGCACGGAACGGTATAAAATGCCTTTGTTGACAGGGCAACAAAAACTTTACAGGACATATAAAAAATAGTAATTCGATCATGGATCACATATTAAAAATTTTATCAATCACATATTTGAATCACAATGTGATACAATTAAGGGTTCAAAAACTAGCAGGTTATACCTATATCCCCGGGCAAGCTACGGAGCTATCGATTAATAAAGTTGGCTGGAAAGAAAAAAAGAACCCGTTTACCTTCACCAGTCTTATCGATGATCCCTACCTGGAGTTTATCATTAAAATATATCCTGAAAGTGAAGAAGGGGTTACCAACAGGCTTAGCGAATTAATTCCTGGCGATGAGCTAATTGTACGTGATTGCTGGGGCGCTATTTCTTACCATGGCCCGGGATATTTTATAGCGGGAGGGTCAGGTATTACACCTTTTATTGCTATTTTAAGACAATTAAAAAAACAGGGTGCCCTTGCGGGCAATAAATTGTTTTTTTCAAACAGGACCGATAGGGATATTATTCTTGCTGATGAACTGAAAAATATGCTTGGGAGGGACGTCCTGTTTTTAATCGACGGAGAAAAAAGCCCAAACTATGATAGCCGCAAGATAGACGAAGGGTTCTTAAAGGCGGAAATAAGTGATTTTACCATGCAGTTTTACGTTTGTGGTCCTGTTCGGATGATGGAGCAAATCAATGAAACGCTTACCACACTGGGAGCGAAAGCTGATAACGTTACCTTCGAGCGTTAACTGTAATGATAATGTTCCTGATAAAAACGATGACAATAAAAAGCCGGATCATTATCAATGACCCGGCTTTTTATTTGTTTTAAACGGCGCACTGGCTACTTTTGGTTTTCAGGTACGGCGAATAATTTTCCCGGAGGGAATTTATCGATCGTTTCTGAGGCGACACCAAAATTGGTAACCAGGACATCTTTGGGATTTCCGGCGAGCCATTCGCTCAGGTCGATGGCCTCATAATGCCCGCTGTTAAAGCCGATCAGTATCCTGCAGAGGCTGGTACCGGTGTTTTTGATGT
>Ga0247742_10000468_pt1 | contig 32656 bp, 23 predicted proteins | sample UWRJL208509C2_FD_180944 | JGI IMG/M metagenome (GOLD analysis project Ga0247742, IMG submission 180944) | Plant litter microbial communities from Arlington Agricultural Research Station in Wisconsin, United States - UWRJ-L208-509C-2 | ecosystem: Environmental > Terrestrial > Plant litter >...
TAAAATGTGATGATAGGCCCATCCAGAAATCTTAAGATGAATGAATTAAGTTTGTAGACCTGTGTGAGGTCGGTGGCGCTGCCAGCACCAAAGTTATCCGAAAAACCATACGTCCATAGATCCTTTAACTTTATACCTGTAAATTGACAGAAGGTTAACAAAATAGCAATGCCAATAAAAACTCCGGCTAATAACGCCATGTTATTACGAAGCGTTCGCCTCTCTAATTTGCCAGAAAGCAGGATTGCCAGGATGCCGAAGGCGGCGGTTATTCGAAAGTCAAGCGCGAGTCCCGCCCACACCCCGGTCTTCACCCAATCCCGGAATTTTACAGCGGACAGACTATGATAAATCGCAATGATTAAGCACATCGTCTCGAACGTTTCCGTAAAATCGACGTATTTACCACCGGTTCCGTTCCATAGCAGTGAAAGTCCATAAATAGGGATGACCAAGATACCTGCAGCCTTATTTGCGATAATATTAGTCACTTTGTATAGAAAAAAAAGTCCGGTTAATTCACAAGCTGTACCAATAAGTCTTGGAAACCAATAGTTTGGACCAAACAACATGTCGGAAAGCCCAAAAAGAAAAAAAATAAAAGGTGATTTGTTATCTACACCGCCGGAGTATGGGGGCAGAGCGTGATGCAGCCAATTCCTTCCAATATAATGCCAGATCGCTTCATCGAAAGATAAAACAAAACCGTCACTCAGCAATGTGATCGATAGTTGTAAAAAAGCGATAAGGGCAATTAGTGTTATTGGACGCAATAGGAAATCAACAACGCGATATCTTGTCAGTGAAAGCATAATTATTCGCTTTTTAATTTAATAATCAATCATTTTAATTTGGAGGGAATAAGCTGACCATAGTGTTCATTTAGTTACATTTTCTAAGCAGCGAATGGCCATTTGTCCATATATTGTTCAAAAAGCTTATGGCTTCAAGATAGCCTGATTTTCGTGGTTAGCATATTCAAATTATTGCTGTATTTGTTCTTTGCATTGGTGGGGCTTACCTTCATCGTTGACGATGGCCTGGTCTGTAAAGCATTCTGCGTAAGCCTGGCTAGCAAAGTTGTTTTGTGCGGCTACTAGTTTAATGACTACCTCTGCTAAATTCATGGTATTTAATTTAACTATTAAATGGTTCGAATGGTACCTCCATCAATGATAAATTCTGTCTCGGTGAGACAGGCTGCCTTTGGAGAAACTAGGAAGCCAACCAGTTAGGCTACTTCTTCTTGTTCCGCAGGCCTGCCAGTTTGGCCCGAAATCAGATGGTCAACATCTCCAGAATATACAACTTAGATCGTAATAACGTCCTTAGGAAGCATATTTCTCCTGTAATAATATCAAATTATCATAGTTCATTTAACAATCATATTAATTATAATCCGACGTAAATTTGTTTATTAAAAAAGCCCTTTCTGTGAAGAGAGGGCTAATCTTATTTTGATTTTTATGATAATTAAAAATCAAACCATTTACCAATCTCTTGTACTTTTTCCATTGTAAATGGCGGAAATAGGTGTTCAATTGTTTGATCAGCCGGGGCATGTAAAATTGACTTTGCATGGGTAAGTGATTCGTAACCATAGCGGCCATAGTAGCTGCCCATACCTGAATTGCCCACCCCACCAAATGGCATTGTTTCAATGTATGATTGAACGTTGGTCTGATTAATGGCACCACCTCCAAAAGATAGGCTTCCAAGAAAGTGTTTTATTGTGGCATCGTCTTTGCTAAATATATAAGCTGCAAGTGGCTTAGGCTTTTTTCGAATTAACTTGATAGCTTCATCAAGATCCTTGTAAACGATGATCGGTAATATCGGGCCGAATATTTCTTCTTCCATCACTTTATCAGTCCATTGAGTTGGATACAGTATCGTGGGTGCAATATACCGTTCATTAGCATCGTATGTCCCGCCGGCAATGACCTTATCATTGTCGATCAATGAGGCAATTCTATTAACTTCTTTTGAGCTGATCATCCTTGAATAATCTGGATTTGTTTTTGGATCTTTCCCGTACATTTCCAATAATGCTTTCTTTGCTTCTGATACGAATTCTTCTGCTACTGATTCGTGAACATAGGCATATCCGGGAGATACGCACCATTGTCCGCCCCAGGCTGTAGCTCCCCACACAATCTTTTTGGCAGCATCAGATATGTTCGCAGTTTGATCGACAATTGCCGGGTTCTGTCCACCTAATTCTAAAATAACAGGTGTTAAGTTTTCTGCCGCAGCGCGTAAAATCACCTTGCCGACATTGGTACTGCCTGTAAAGAAAATAAAATCAAATGGCAGTTTTAAGAGGTCTGTCATTGCTTCTATATCACCATCAACGACTGCAACAGACTGAGGATCGAAATATTCCGGAATTAATTTTAACATCAGTTTACTGGTTTCAGTTGTGGCAGGACTTGCTTTAAGAATTACCGGATTTCCTGCTGAAATGGCCGCGATAGCTGGATCCAGTAACAAAATTAGCGGGCCGTTATAAGGACCTATTATTAACGTTACCCCATAAGGTTCACGATAAACAAATCCCTTATGTCCGGTTTCAACAAGGAATTTTGGCAAAGGTGCCTCGGTAGGTTCCATCCAACTTTTTAATTGCGATCGGGTAAACTCGATCATAATAAGCGGAGCGCCAACCTCAAGTACCTGTTCGGCAAATGCGGTTTTAAAATCTTTCCCTACTGCAGCATAAAATTCATCCTTGTGCTCATTCAGCATTTTCTCCATGCGTTCCAGCTGATCGATCCGCCATTCATAACTTTTTGTGATATCTGTTTGGAAATATGCCTGTTGCTTTTCAAATATTTCTTGATGTGTTTTCATTATTATTTTAGGTTAATATTGTATACAAAAAAACTTTTAATCCAGTTTCAGGGTCTAGAAGCCCCTGTATTTAAATTAGTCATTTGTTTATCATTTTTCTCTTTCCATAGTTTACTTTGTATTTATTATTAAATACTTTGTCAGTATTTACAGTACAAAACAACGGCAGTTCGAACAGAAAAACATTCACATTTGTGAAGATTTTAACGATGTCTAACATCTGCATATCAAATGACCGCAGGGTGACATTTCTATATTTTGAAGCTGTTTAACTTGGATGTCATTCAATGGAAAATCAAACAGAATTTTACGAACCATTTATTAATTTCATGCAGCAAACCGTTGAGGTCGACCCGGAAACCATTACCATGGTCGCCACTCATTCCCGCGAGATTACAATTTCAAAAAAGCAGTTTATACTTATGGAAAATGATTTTTGCAATAAGGTGTTATTTATAGTTTCTGGGAAAGCAAAATCATATTACACTAATCCTAATGGCAAAACTTCTAATTGGATGTTTCACTTTAACGATGAAAACAGCCATCCTAAAAATCTATTTTTAGTTGATTACAAAAGTTTCCTGGGTAATATGCCGAGCTCTGTATCTATAGTAAGTTTGACGGAAATTAAAGCTATCTTATTTACAAGAGAGCAGATTGAATTTTTAAAAGAATATTCTACATCGTATGCAAAGTGGTTGAGTTCATTAAATGAGGCTGCTTTTGTAATTACGTATAACCGAGTATTCAGTTTACTTGCACTGAGTGCTAAGGAGCGGTATGAAAAATTATTATTGGAAGAGCCTTACTTATTACAATTATTTTCCAATTATGATGTCGCTTCTTATTTAGGACTGGCCCCGCAGTCGTTAAGCAGAATAAGTGCAAAATCTAAAAATAAAGTACCGTTTAAATCAGATTAACAGAAGAGCCATAATTAAACTTATCTATGCAAAATAGTTTTCTGAACTTGCCGCGGAATCAGATAGTCTAGTTCATCAGAATCTCCAGTTACGACCTGATCATCAACCTTTTAAAGCGCGCTACATTTTTAGGTCATCCACAAAATGGTTTGAGAAGACCCCATTTGTACCCCTTGGATTGGAAACGTATTCAGGCGCCTTTTAATTTAATTTGTTAAAATCTTCTAATGCTCATTTGGCCCGGAATGACTCGTCAGTGTCTCGTCCTGGTTTTACTTGTCGTTTTTGAGTAGTAATATTGGAATCAGTTTACACCGATATTCCTTAGTCCTGATTTTACTTTACAAGGGTACGCTTTTTATTTTCTTAATAGCTGAAAGCTTTCCCCTTATTGTTATTATTGACGTGTTAGGATGTGGGAAACTCCTTCAGTTTTCCATATCCTAATGCGTTTTTCTTTTTTTGCTTCTTTTTTTCTTTTTGCCAGCACGGTCTCAAATGTTGGTAACCTGATTTTCCTCCTTTCCTTTTTTAGGACGCGGATATCCCTCCCAACGCTTCCTGATTTCACCGGACATACCATGTGCCTGGTCCGGCGTATGGTAATTCAAACTTGCATGAGGCCGCCGCTCGTTGTAATGCCCGATGATAATGGCGATGCTTTTCTTTGCTTCCTTGTGGTTCTGATAAACCTTTTTAGGAAAGAACTCATTGTCTCGTCCTGGTTTTACTTGTCGTTTTTGAATAGTAATACTGGAATCAGTCAGTCTGCTATGACAAAAATAAATACAATTAGAAAAAGACAGGATTTCATTTTAGCAGAGATTGGTTACTTAATCAATAATAGAAAAAGCCGCTTAGCCTTTTTCGGTAAGCGGCTTTAACGTCACAAGAAAGATTTACAAGGTGTTTTATAGTGAGAACGTAAATAAAAAGCATTCCGAATGCTTTTTATTTCATAGCATCGTAAACTACTTAGGAAAAGGACCATGAAATATGATATTGCGTCCTTTATCTGCTCCATCAATATTGATGACATATCCAAGCCCGGCGGGTACCACTATTCCTTTAAATTCTGCTTCAGCTTTTTGTGCGGTGATTATAAACCTAGCATCAAGACTATGTCCAGAGCCTTTAGAGGAAATAATAACAGAGCACGCATTTTTATCTAAAATCCCGCCAACTTTTAAAACAATAATAGAATCAGTAACAACTATTCCTGATTGTATTTTGTCTTTTAGATAAACGAGCTTTCCTATATACGCCTTTGCTTCACTAGCTTTGATCGCAGGAATCGTCTGAGAAAAAGCTGATCTGCAAAAAAAAGATATTAAAGCGATTACTAAAATTCGTTTCATAACGTTTTAGTGTCAATAAGGGTTTGGATTTGTTGGGTTGCTGCCATCACCCATGTCTGGGGGAAATGCCAAATCTTTTAGAAATTGAGGCTCATTTGTACTTATTGGTGCAGAAAATGTATACCCACTTCCAACCGCTGAACCGGCAAAAAAGTTATTGACGAGTAAGTTATAATTACTTTGAGAAACGTTACCGCTATTGAAATTATCCCAGGCGGTATTAAAATCCTTTTGTGCCTGAGTAGTAGGGTTTGTAACTTCGACGCGTTTTAGGATAGCTGAGGTGCCAAAATCAACATTAGCTTGCCTCTCAACTAAATTTGCAAACAAGTTTGCATCGGCTTCTCTGTTTGCGTTGTTAGCATATTGGTCTGGAACTACGGAATATTGATAATTATGATACATTTCATGGGCCACAGTATCTAAATTCCAAGACACCAAATTATCATTATCATTCAGCAACGCTCCAAAATCATACTCATTTTAGTTGGAGGTATTATATTGGCGTTATTTTTATAATAATTATCCAATGCTATGAGCACCTTATCTCCTGCGGCCGAGCTATCCAATGCCTGAAGAGCTTTTTGGAAATTAGCTTTCTCAGTAGGGTTGATTAAGTCAGGATTAAAACGATAGGTACTCATTAAGTGATTGACTATCTCAGGATGCAAAGGAGTCCCCGGTACTAAGCCACTTCCGCTATCTCCACTTCCGTATCCTCCGCCTCCGCCCGTATTACCACCGGTATTGAATCCTGGAGTGGGATAAGGATCTGGCGGGGTCGGATTACCGTAAACAGGTACCACAGGCAATTGATTTGTGCCGGTCCAGGTGAATCCACCTCCGCCGTCGCCGCCGCCAGAATAAATGTCACCACCTAATGTTGATTCCTGTCTTTTTTGTTCCATCTCCGGGAACAGCAATGATAATTCATCTAAATTTTTCATCTAAGGTTTAGTTGTAATTAAATATTAAAAGGTATTATTGTTCATTTAAAAACCTTTCTAGTATCCCAATTCTAAAAGCTACATTCGATATGAAGGCACAACCCATCACTCCGTCTTGGGGGCATAGAAGTACGCAAAAGTCTTTTTCTTCTTTAAATACAACGGGACTCAATGCTTTAAGAGTTCAAAATAGCGGACATAGATTATACTTTCCGACTTTCTTGCATCTGTTCCATTTTATTATGTATTTAAAAAATCAAGCTTCCGTATAAGTTAGGAATTTGCTTAGGTTTTCGTTTGTAATATGGGTGTACAGATACTTTAAATAGATATCATTATAAGTCAAAAAGCAGCTATAATGGATAAACCACCCCCGATTGCCCCCGTCTTACCAACTTCAAAATCACCACCTTTAGTACTTAAGTTCAATCTTTTAGAAAAAGAAAGGAAATTGGTGGTAAGGGTCAGTGCTATTGTTTTATCCAAATGTGAATGAAATAATATATCATCATGTAATAAATTGCTTAATCACGGATAATTATAACAGTCAGTGCCGCTCAATTTTGCTTAATGATCAAAGCCAACTAAATAAATTTGTTTTTTGTATTCACGTGGAGACATTCCTGTGAATTTTTTAAAAGTTTTTGAAAAATAAGACAGATTTTCAAAACCTGTTTGCAGACTGATTTCTGAATAGGTCATTCGGCTTGTAGCCATTAGATATTGTGCGCGCTCAATTCGTTTCTCATTAATATAATTTACAGGCCGCTCCCCTGTATAAACTTTAAATACACGGGAAAAATAATCTATATTTTGATTGACCCTTGATGCCAGGTAAGAAACAGAAAGCTCTCGATGGAGATTTACCAAAATATAGCTGAGTGTTTCAGTTATTTTAATGGGTATAATATTTTTTTCATGGTATTTATAAATCTTTGGATTCAAAAACCTGGCCACTAATTGTATAAGTATTCCCTGTGTTTCCATGTAGGTTGCTAAATTTTGTTGATTATTAAGCTCCTGATATTCTTTGTAGAAAATGTTCTTTTCATATATTTTTGGATTATCGGAACGGTTAATACCCCTTCCTGGATTAATTTCCAGCAGGCGGCTGAATAGTTTTATATCTATATCGCTCGCTTCAGCTTTTAATATAGCTCTATTATTAGAAAATAGCGAGTTTCCGTCAGGGGAATCCTCAAAAAACTGTACGAAATATTGACTGAGATGATCGTTACAACTTAAATTGCATAGCGTAAAACTAGGGATGATATACAAATAACCCGGCTCAAGTTTCAATAAAACTTTCGGATCTGATATTTCGCCAGCCCCACTATCGATGTAATATATCCTGTAATAGGGGCTAATGACATTTCTGTAATTCCATTTTGAGTTAAGCTGAACATGGTCTACGTTCAACAGCGAGAAAGTGTGTTGTAAAGCTCTTTTAATCATATTAGGAAGTTCAATTAAGAACGTAAATATAGGACAACCTATTTTAGATTTTACACTTTGAAAAGTCGGATTTATACAACAAATAGTCCAATTAAATCAAATTTGAATTGCTAATTCACGGTAGATTTGATTATTCGCAGTAAGCTACAAACCAATTATAGTTTTAAAAAGCCATTTTACCAGGATCGTCAGTTTATTCATTTTGATTAACCTCATTTATTCCAAGTAATTGGCTGATTTTAACGACTTATTCTTACTAAATAATTAAAATTTAAAGAATATCATTTACTACCTTATTTTAAGTTAATGCGTGTTTTATCAGTATCTAAGAAGGAAATTTGGGGTCTTATACCCCGCCAAAATTTGTTATCGTTTTCGCTGGTTACCATGTTGTTTTTGATTTGGGGCATTCCCAATAATATGAACGATATATTAATCAAACAATTTATGAAATCGTTTGAATTAAGCCGTACCCAGGCAGGATTGATACAGTCTGCGTTTTACATGGGCTATTTCTTTCTTGCAGTACCCTCTGGCCTCCTTATGAAAAAATACTCCTATAAAGTAGGCCTCATTGTCGGTTTGTTGCTTTTTGCACTCGGGTGTTGCATGTTTTGGCCCGCAGCAGTTGCAGGTAAATATGGTTTGTTCCTCTTCGCCTTATTTGTGATCGCATCCGGATTAACTTTTTTAGAAACCGGTGCCAATATATTTATCGTCGAACTCGGCAGCGCCCAGTCAGCGGAGCGCCGTCTCAATTTCTCACAGGCTTTCAATCCTATAGGTGCGGTTTTGGGTGTTCTTATCGGTACGATATTTATTCTTTCAGGTATTGAGCACGATCCGATAAAAATTTCCGCAATGAAACTTTCCGGCGAATACCGGCATTACCTGCAGCAGGAAACCATGCGTGTTGTAACGCCTTACCTGGTATTGGCTGGCTTTGCCGTGATATGGAGCATTTTCCTGATGGTTACCAAATTTCCAAAGGGACGGGATGAGCTAAGAGAAGAAAACGTGGTTAAAACCGACAGCAGGGAACTGTTGAAATACCCGCACTTTTATAAAGGGGTGATCTCTCAGTTTTGTTACTGCGGGGCACAAACCTGTACCTGGAGTTTCTTTATCCAATACGTGCAGGATTTTACGGGCCAGCCCGAGAAAATAGCCGGGTACTTTTTAACAGGCACACTGGTAGCTTTTGGGGTGGGCAGGTTTTCGGCCACTTATATTATGCGCTATGTATCGCCGGGCAAATTAATGGGGATATACGGGGTCATTAACGTAGCGTTGGTAGCTTTTGCCATATTGATGCCTGGTTTTATAGGTGTTTGGGCCATATTTTTCACCAGCTTTTTTATGTCGCTTATGTACCCAACCAATTTTGCGCTCAGTATCCGTGGCCTGGGCAATAACGCAAAGATTGGTGGCTCAATTATGGTGATGGCTATTGTGGGCGGGGCGTTCTTTCCGCCTGTGATGGGATTGATTGCCGAATCAACCAAAAGCATGGCCATTGCTATGATCATACCATTAATATGCTACCTGTATATTACTTACTATGCGTTCACGGGGGCAAAAATAACAGGTGAACTTATGGAAGAACTTCCAACATCTGCCAAAATTTTACCTACACATTAAATATATGCCTGATAAAAATTTCACACCATACACTTTTGATATGCCGCCGGTAGTTTTTGGCACGAGTGGTTTAGGGAATTTGTTTGTTGCTTTGCCCGATGAGGTAAAACAAGAAATAGTAAAAGAATGCGTTGCCCATACCAACGGCAAACTCATCTTTGATTCGGCCGGTAAGTATGGTGCCGGTTTAGCGCTGGAATCATTGGGTAAATGTTTAAAAAATTTAAATGTAGATCCCGAAGATGTGATCATCAGTAATAAACTGGGTTGGTTCCGTACCCAACTGACGACACCCGAACCAAGCTTCGAGCCGGGTGTTTGGCGCGATCTGAAATATGACGCGAAACAACACATCAGTTACGATGGTATCCTTGAATGTTTTGAACAAGGTAATGCATTGCTGGACGGTTATATCCCGCAGATGGTATCTGTACATGATCCCGATGAATACCTTGCCAAAGCCCAATCAGCCGATGAAGATGAAAAATTATATAACGATCTTTTGGGGCTTACCGGGCACTTAAAACCTTAAAACGTGATGGTAAGGTTAAGGCAATAGGCGTTGGCGCTAAAGACTGGCGCTCCATAGAACGTGTTTATAATGATGTTGACCTGGATTGGGTCATGATAGCCAACAGCATGACCATTAAAAGCCATCCTCGGTCCTTGCTCGATTTTATGAAAAGACTGAAGGACGATGGTGTGCATATCATCAACTCTGCGGTATTCCATTCCGGTTATTTGATTGGCGAGGATTATTTCGATTACAAACTTATTGATACTGAAGAACCTCAGCATAAAGCATTAGCGAAATGGCGGGAAGACTTCTTTAAAATCTGTGCTAAATATAATATAAAGCCCGCTGAAGCCTGTGTGCAGTTTGCCTTAATGGCACCAGGGGTTAAAAGCATCGCCTTGAGCACCAGCAACCCAGAAAGGGTAAGGCATAATATAGCAATGGGAGCTGTGAGGGTGCCGATATGCAGATCTATCGCACCGGCAACCGCCTTTTTATGATAATGGATACCGCAGATGAATTTGATTTCGGAAGGAAAGCAGCAAACGATGCCAGCAATGTCGATGTTCAGGAATGGGAGCGATTGATGTGGAAATTTCAACAGCCGCTACAATGGGCCAAACCGGGTGAGAAATGGGTATTGATGGATAAAATCTTTCAATTAGGTTAATGTGAATGTTAAAGATTGATTCGCACCAGCATGCCGATCATATATCTGGTAAATGTCATTCGTATATCGTAGGGCTTTCAACAGAAGTGTTTTTGTATCAGCAGAGCCATTAATTTTTATAAATATAGACACTAAAATAAATGGAAATATTAAGTTGTATCGAACCCGGGATTCTCGATTATGGTGAAAGAAAGAAGCCTGCGTTAATTAAGGATCATGCAATTATCAAGATCAAAAGGATTGGCATTTGCGGAACTGACCTGCATGCGTTTGAAGGTACTCAGCCCTTTTTTAACTATCCGCGTGTGTTGGGTCACGAGCTTTCCGGAGAATTGGTTGAGTTTGATAATGCACCTGGGTTTGAAATTAATGAACGCGTAACTTTTACTCCATATTTTAATTGCGGTCATTGTATAGCATGCCGTTCTTGCAAAACAAATTGTTGTTTAAATATTGAAGTTTGCGGGGTGCATATTGACGGTGGTATGGCCGAGTATCTGATGGTGCCTTCGCATACCTTAGTGCATGGCGGAGGACTGGGTTTTGATGAGCTGGCACTTGTTGAACCATTGGCCATTGGCGCTCATGGTGTTCGGCGCGCAGCTGTTTCACCCGGAGAATTTGTGTTAATAATAGGCGCAGGCCCCATTGGTTTAGGTACAATGGAGTTTGCCCGCATATGCAGCGCGAAAGTAATTGCTTTAGATATAAATGAAGGTCGACTTAAATTTTGCAAGGAAAAAATGAAGGTCGATTATACGATAAATGCACTATCTGAGGATGTATTACAACGGCTGAAGGAAATAACAGATGGAGATATGCCAACAGTAATTATTGATGCGACGGGTAATCTTAAAGCTATTAATAATGCGTTTCAATATCTGTCACATGGAGGCAGGTATGTTTTAATAGGACTACAAAAAGGAGACATCTGTTTCAATTACCCTGAATTTCACAAACGTGAGGCAACTTTGATGAGTAGCAGAAATGCCACTTATTTGGATTTTGACAATGTTATTGATTCTATTGGAAAAGGGTTAATTATCCCGTTAGATTATATAACCCACAAGGTAAAATTTAGTGAAGTCAAAAGAAATTTTGCGAATTGGTTGAAACCAGATAGCGGCGTTGTTAAGGCCATGGTTTCGATGGAGGATGTCTATTAAACTAAGTTTTATTTCTCTTATAGGCAAAACTGGCGGTGCGAATTATTAAATAGATGGTAACCTGGAGTTTTATAAATGTGATGTCTAATAATATTGAATGTAAATGGAAAATTTGAAAAACATGACTGATGAATATCTCCTATCGCGGTTAAATACATCAGATGACACCTCTGCTTATATTGAGATTTATAATCGATATCACGCCCAGCTATATGTCGCAGCTTGCAAACGTTGTAGCTCGACAGAAGTTGCTGAAGAAATAGTACAGGATCTGTTCATTAATTTATGGAAGAGCAAGGGGACAATAAATATACATTCCTCTTTAAGTGGTTATCTGTTCACGGCTATACGTAATCTGATATTAAATAATGTACATAAAGATGATATAAGGAAAAAATACAACTTGTCTTTCGGTGTTTCAATGACTGAATATGACAATTCAACTGAAGAAAACGTAATAGCCAACGATCTAAATTATCATATCGATAGTAAATTAGCTATGCTTCCCCAAAAATGTCGTTTGGTGTTTGAGCTTAGCCGTAAGCAATATAAAAGTAATAAGCAAATTGCATTTGAGTTGGGCATTTCAGAAAAAACGGTTGAAAATCATATTACCTACGCAATAAAATCATTGCGCATGAGCCTTCGGCATATCTTCTCATAGCTGATCTATCGCAATAAAAATTCTCCTCGCACGATAAACGTCACAGTTTCGGTACAACAGAAATAAAAAAGTATTGGAAAATTTAGGGGTTAGGGCCTTTGAGAACTGTCATGTAGTTATTAAGCCCAATTATAAACTTTTTAACAAATTACATGGAACCAATTTCTACTGAATTGATAGACAGGTATGTAAGCGGAGATTGCTCTCCGGAAGAAGAAGCAATTGTGCTTAACTGGTACAATTCTTTTGAAAGTCGGCCTGACCCATATATTATTTTATCGGCTCAACAGCAACAGGAGCTAAGGATGCGCATGTTGGTTAATATCAAATCCGGTATACAAAAAGGTAGTGCCAGCAAAATCAAACGTTACAAAAATATAATTTATCTGGTGAGCGCTGCCGCCATAATTATTTTAATCATAAGGATTCCGGGTATTTTTAGTAAAAATAAATCGCCGCTCATTACTTCCGCAAATCCGGTACAAGAAATTGTTATATATAATAAAACTCAAACTATCTATAAACAAATACTTCCTGATAATAGCGTAGCATGGTTGAGTCCTGGTGCGCGGATAGAATTTAAAAAGAATTTTGGAAAACATTTTCGGCAGGTTAAATTATCGGGTGAATCATTTTTTGAAGTAACTAAAGATAAGGCGCATCCATTTGTAATTTACAGCAATCACCTGACCACAACAGTTTGGGGCACAAGTTTTAGGGTTCGGGATATTAAAAACACGGCTACTGCGGAGGTTGCTGTAGTTACCGGGAAAGTTTCCGTTAAAATTTCATCTGTTAAAAAGCGCAATCAGGTAATAAATTCCAAAATCGGATCATCTGTAATGCTGCTTCCAAAACAAAAAGTAGTTTATGAAACCGCGCATCGGGGGCTCCAAGTGGAAGCCATTGGTAAACTTTCATCCATATGCCTTTGGCAACGAGCAAATCTTTCTTTTGAAAACGTGCCTTTAAAAGAGGTGTTCCAAACGCTTGACAAGCAATATAATGTCGAAATAACCCTACAGGATAAAAAATTGAATAACTATTTACTACAGGCAGATTTTAATGATCTGAACTTGCCGGATGTAATGGAGATATTAAAAAAATTATTGAAGCTGGACTATGTAACAGATGGGCGAAGATTTATGTTACAGCGTGCGGTCAATAAACAACCAATTATCAATTCACCTAAACCTACTGACTCGATGAATTAAACACAAAAAACTATCCCATAAACTGTAAAAAGAGTGCTCGTGACACTCTTTTTACCAGATTCCCCCAATTTGCTGCACAGTGAAACTTTTCAATGTGATGGGGAGCGTTGTCTCATTTTTTTACCAAATAAAACATTCTAATGTATGAATATTAATTTACAAAAATCAATTGACTGGTGTAAAATCATGAAAATAACATATAGTCAACTGTTAATAGCGATTGTTTTCACAGGAGTTTCATTTGCAAATTCCACTCGTGCGCAAAGCATACTATCGCACCAGGTAGATATTTCTGCCAGTAACATGGATTTAAACATTTTTCTAAAAAAACTGGAGAAAGCGGCAAGCGTAAAATTTGTTTACTTCCCGGACATTATAGGGGTTTCAAAGAAAATTAATGTAAACGCGCACCAGGAAAAACTTGGCGATTTACTGACTACGGTTTTAAAACCCTATGGAATTAGCTATAATATGGTGAATGACCATATCGTGTTAACCAGTGAAACTGCTGACCCGGCGGCTACTGCAGTTAATAACCCTAAGGCGGCTGATGCTGAAATACCAACAGTGACGGTTAACGGTAAGGTTACAGATGAAAGCGGACAGGGCCTGCCCGGTGTTGTTGTCAAACTAAAAGGAACTAACACAGCGACTGCGACAAATAAAGACGGAACTTACTCGCTAAATGTTCCTGACTATAACGGAACCCTCGTATTTACTTTTGTAGGCTATGTTGAACGCGAATTTGCGTTAGCTGGGAAAAAAATAGCTGATGTACAGCTGCAGCCCGAAAATAAGAGTTTAGATGAAGTCGTCGTGATTGGTTATGGCACTTCCAAAAAGAGCGACCTGACTGGTTCTGTGGCAAATGTCAACGCGAAAGACTTTAATAAAGGGGTAACCCTGGCGCCAGAGCAATTGATACAAGGAAAGGTTGCAGGTGTACAGATCGGTCTCAACAGTGGTGCCCCGGCAGCCGAAACAACCGTCCGGATCAGAGGGGCCAATTCACTTAGGGCTGGCGATCAGCCATTGTTCGTGGTCGATGGCATACCGCTTGATAGCAGGGAAACGCAACCTGGCGCGAGTCCGTCTTCGCTGGGCTCGACACTCGGAAGCAATCCGCTGAGCTTTATAAATTCTAATGACATTGCATCGATAGATATATTAAAGGACGCTTCTGCCACTGCCATTTATGGTTCAAGGGGTGCCAACGGCGTTGTTATCATCACCACCAAAAAAGGGAAAAAAGGTACGCCTGAAATCCAGCTTACCGGTTCGGGGAGCATAAGTAATTTGTTGCGTTCAGTCGACAAAATGAATGCATCGCAATTCGGACAAGCTTTAGAAAAACGTGACCTGACACAATATAACGGAGGAAGCTCAACTGATGCTGTTAAGGCTATCCTAAGGACCGCCGTTAGTCAAAATTATAACCTTGCCTTAAGCAGTGGGTCCGACCAGGGAAATTATCGCGTTTCTATGGGTTATAATGACCAACAGGGGATTATCCGTAAATCTGACTTCAAAAAGTACGTCGCTAATATAACCGGTGGGTATAATTTTTTTAAAAACAACAGGGTTCACATTGACTTTAACCTCATTGCTGCGAAAACTGATAACATCGGAGTTCCTATTGGAAATAATAGTACCGTTTATGGTAGTTTAATTAGCAACGCAATAGAATGGAATCCGACAGTTCCCCTTCGAAATGCCGACGGTTCTTTTGTTCAGCAAAATTATACCAATGGTACCACATCAGTACCCGGGCTCGGCACCAATCCCTTAGCTTTGATAGCCTATTACAATGACCGGTCAGACGTGACGAATATCCTGGCTAATATTTCACCAAGCATCAAAATTACTGATGGGCTGGTATATAAGTTTACTTTGGGGCTTAACCATGCCTCCGGTAAACGTACTACTGACATATCAGGAGATTTATTTCTTAGCGGCATAACAGATCAGGGATTCGCTAATATAGCGAATAATCAGCTGAATACCACCACACTTACAAATACACTGACCTATACAAAGGACTTTTCATCAAGACTTAGTTTTAACGGATTACTAGGGTATGAATTCATAGATTTTAAAAACACGAGCTATAATGTTTCAGGTACCGGATTTAGTAGTTTTGATGTACTTGGTAGCAGTATTTTACAAAATCCGCCGCTCGGTAATCTTACGGCATCGTCTTATGTCGATCCTACAAACCAGTTGCAATCTTATTTTGCCCGTGCCAATTTGAATTTCGATCAAAAATATTTGCTTACAGTAACTATGCGGGCAGATGGTTCAACAAAGTTTGGCGAAAATAATAAGTATGGCTATTTCCCTTCAGTTGCAGCAGCATGGGCAATCTCTAAGGAAGGATTTTTACCCGAGGCAATAAATAATCTAAAGTTACGACTGGGTTACGGTAGAACAGGGAACCAGGAGTTTCCTGCCGGTTCAGCTCAGGACAGGTATGCTTTCGGCCAGCAAAGTATTTCTCAGGTTAACTACGGAAACCCTAACCTTAAATGGGAAGCCACGGAAAGTTATAATGCAGGTATCGACTTTGGCTTATTCAAAAACAGGATCACAGGTACGATTGAATATTTTAATAAACGAACAAAGGATTTGCTATTCCAGTTAACGCTTGTACAACCGGGTCCGTCTGTTAATTATTATGCGAACCTGCCGGCAGTTCTCGCCAACAAAGGTGCCGAAGCCACGCTTAATTTTGCCTTGGTACAAAAGGAAAACTTTTCCTGGAACTTTGGTGTGAACGCGACATTCCAGAAAAATATGTTTAGTAAATATAATGGTCCTGTGGTACTGACAGGGATTATCAACGGTTCAGGATTGTCAGCCAGCAGTACTTCAGAGCAGATCGCCAACAATCATCCTATATTCGTTTACAACATGTTTCGCTATTTAGGCCTGGATGGAAACGGTGTCGCTCGATATTCCACTAATAAAGAATATGTCGGTGATCCCAATCCAAAAACACTACTTGGGGCTACTACATCATTGACCTACGGTAAATTGTCTTTTGAAATGTCCTGGAACGGTGCTTTCGGCCAGAAAATATACAACAATACTGCTATGGTTAACCTGTCACCCGGGAATTTTTCTATTGGCAGAAATACTACACCAGCGATTGGACTTGGCAATGAAAGCCTGAGCAATTCGAATGTGATTTCAACCCGCTATCTCGAAAACGGCAACTATATGCGGCTGAATAATGCAACCTTCAGTTACAGTATAGGTAATTTTGGTGAATTTAAGAAAGCAAGCGTATTCCTGACCGGCCAAAATTTATTGCTGATCACCAAATATAAGGGTTTTGACCCGGAGGTGAGTACTGATAAATCTGTGAACGGTGTTCCGTCTTTTGGTATTGATTATGGTGCCTACCCCTCGGCACGTACTATTTTGATCGGTTTTAATGTAAGTTTTTAATTTTTGAAATCATGAAATTAACTCAAATAAATGGAATGTGGGCAGTATTGCTCCTTGCAACGACCATGCTATTTTTTTCATCCTGTAAAAAACTTGATGAAAATCTGAACTCAGAGCTTACCAGAACACAAGCAGACGCTCTGGCCAAAAAAACAGCGAATTTTGCTTCATTACTTCAGACGGTGTATTATGATATGAACACACCATATACTAACTATTCTTTCAATTTTGAGATGGAAGAATTAACCACTGATGAGGCCATCGTTCCTTCCAGGCCGTCTGGCTGGGAAAATGGCGGAACCTTGCGGTCTATATACACACACACTTGGGACGCGGATCATCCTGATTTGTTATCGACTTTTAATGCCCTGAATAAATGTGTATATGATGCTGGTAATATATTGACCTTCGATCCACCAAAAGACATTGCCGCAGAGGCTCGTTTCCTTCGTGCTTATAGCCTGTATACTGAATTGAACCTGTTTGGAAAATTCCCTTTCCGTGATCCGGGTTCAAATCTGCTTTCCTTACCCAAAGTCTACACAGGACTCGCCGGCGCAAATTTTATTATCAGCGAAGTCGAAGCAATCTTACCTGATCTGCCCGCAACCGGTCCCTCTTATACGCCGACCCAACAAGCGGCCTATGGTTTTCTGGCCAGGGCATATTTGAATAAAGGAGTTTTTGATAACCGTGCTAAGCCGGTCTTTGATAAAGCAGATATGGATAAAGTAATTACCTATGCCAATGACATTACCGGTAAATCACTTGATTTTTATTGGAATAATTTCCAGCCTAACAATGGAGCTATTTCGAAAGAACAAATATTTACCCTGCAAGGCGTAGCAGGAACTCACGGACTCGACCTTCAATATACGTGGTATGCATCATTCCTTGGTGAAATGACATTGCCTCAGGGTGGCGGATGGAATGGCTGGGCCACAACACCCGCATTTTACGATTCATTTGCTGACGGGGATATCCGTAAAGCGTATAATGATCCCGTTCTTAAAACAAAAGGCGGATTCAATGCAGGATTTGTAATCGGTCAACAATATGGCCCCGGTGGAAACCTGTTGCCAAATGCAATAATTACAAATAGTATCTCTACACTTCAGGGAGAGACCTTATATTCAGGTGTCAGGGTTTGTAAATATATTCCTGATTATACCAATAAAGGTAATCCCGGTGATAGTTGGATGTTTATTCGTTATGCCGATGTTCAGCTCATGGCAGCCGAGGCATTATTACGGGAGGGTAACGCCAGTCAGGCGCTTACCATTGTTAATACGCTAAGAGCGGCAAGATCAGTTACTCCGGGTTCACTGCCAGCATTAACCTCTCTGTCGCTTGACGATCTTCTTGCAGAAAGAGGAAGGGAATTGTATTGGGAGTCAGTTCGCAGATCAGACCTGATCAGGTTTGGCAAATTTTTGAATGCCACTTTACTTCGACCAGCATCGAATAGTAAATACCTGGTTTTCGCGATTCCCCGTTCAGCTGTTATCGACAATCCAAATCTTACTCAAAACCCCGGTTATTAATAAGAAGTAATAAACTTATCCCCTGTCTCTGCGGATAAGTTTATTTTCCCTGAAAGTAACTTTAACAAGGACACTTCTGCTGTTAAATTATAACCATCTTATCTGACATCGCTAATGAAAAGAAGAACTCTGCTAAAATCAGCAATTGCAACTATACCCGCTCTGGCGATGAAAAAGGCATTTGGAAATGCCGGTAATATATTAGGTGATTTTGATGCTGGGGAAACCATGGCATCTGGCCGGTTTACTCCTGATTGGGATTCGTTACAGCATTATAAAGTACCCGAATGGTACCGCGATGCCAAATTTGGTATCTGGGCACACTGGGGGCCGCAGTGCCAGCCAGAACATGGTGACTGGTATGCCCGTTCGATGTACATGGAAGGAAGCGACGACTATAAATATCATGTAGAAAAATATGGACATCCTTCAAAATTTGGATTTAAGGATGTAATAAATGAATGGAAGGCAGAGAACTGGAACCCGGAACAATTAGTTAGTTTATACAAGGATGCAGGTGCCAAATACTTTTTTGCCCTGGCTAATCATCATGATAATTTTGACAACTATAACAGCAGGCATCAACGTTGGAACTCAACTAAAATCGGCCCTAAAAAGGATCTTATTGCCGGTTGGGCAAAGGCAGCTAAAAACAATGATCTGAAGTTTGGAGTAAGCTTTCATGCGGCCCATGCTTGGATGTTCTATGAAACAGCACAAAGCGCCGATAAAAACGGTCCTTTGACCGGGATACCGTATGATGGTAATATTACCAAGCAAAGTGGTAAAAATACCAGGTGGGATGGATATGATCCGCAGGAGCTTTATTCACAGCGGCATACACCAGGTTTAAGTGGGGGTGCTCAATGGGCCTGGTCGCATGGGGCAAGTGTACCGGACGAAAAGTATTGCGAGAAATTCTTTAACCGCACTATTGACCTGATAAATAAATACGACCCCGATATGGTCTATTTTGATGATACCATTTTGCCCTTATACCCAATAAGTGATGTTGGTTTACGCCTTACTGCACATTTATATAACACCAATATAAAAAAGAACAAAGGCAGCTTAGAAGCCGTTATTTTCGGGAAAATTCTAAACGAACAGCAACGAAAATGCATGGTTTGGGATATAGAGCGAGGTCAAAGTAACAATATTGAACCGTTGCCCTGGCAAACAGATACCTGCCTTGGCGAGTGGCATTATGATAGACGAATATTTGAAAGAAAAGGATATAAAACAGCCAAAACAATCATACATACTTTAATCGACGTTGTAAGTAAAAACGGTAACCTTTTATTAAGTGTCCCGGTTAGGGGAGATGGAACTATTGACAGTGAAGAAATGGCAATAGTAAAAGGTATTACCGCCTGGAACAAACGGAATGGCGAATGCATTTTTGGCACACGGCCATGGAAAATATTTGGTGAAGGCCCTGCCAGCGAAGTTGTTAACCCTTTAACTGCGGAAGGCTTTAATGAAGGAAAAGGCAAGCCGTTTACAGGTAGTGATTTTAGGTTTACTACTAAGGGTAATTTATTATATGCCATTGCATTGGGTTTACCACCGGATGGGAAAGCAATTGTAAAATCTTTAGCATTAACAAGTATTCATTATTCAGGGCAAATAGCCGATGTTAAACTAGTCGGGTATGATCACTCATTATCCTATCATCGCCGTAGCGACGCCTTAGTTATTGAATTACCAAATGATCTGCCTCAGCAAGAAGCCTATTGTTTTAAAATAATGCCTGCATAGCGCCTTAATTAACTGTAATTCTTATAAATCATGAAATCATCTTTGAGTGTTAAAACGTATCCAATACTTTGTTTAACTATACTATTGTTTGCTTTTTTTGGGCATGGATTGTGCAAGGCACAAAGCATATTACATTATTCTAAATCAACTTCCGGAGTTACGTTCATTACAGCTTCCGGACAATTAAATATATCCTTACTAACAGAAAGCGCTGTACGTATAAGGTTTACCAAAAATAGTTCTATTCCTGACACCAGTCTTATTCTTACAGCACAGGTTAAGCCACCATTATTCAAAGTACTGGAGAATCAATCCGATGTATTGATTAAAACCGGAAAACTTACTATTGCTGTTCATAAAAATGACCTGAAAGTTTCCTTTGCAGATGCACAGGGAAAGGTTTTTCTAAGTGAAAAGGCAGGAAGCAGGAATTTAACGGCAACTACCGTTATGAACGAGCCTGCTTATATTGCTGCCCAAAGCTTTATTTCGCCCGCCAATGAAGCGATCTTCGGGACGGGACAGTTTCAGGATGGACATTTGGATATCAAGGACCTGCCGCGTAAATTAGTACAGGTAAACTCACAGATCTCGATCCCGTTTATTTATTCGAGTAAAGGGTATGGGTTATTGTGGCATCAGTATGGACTTACAGAATATAACCCCGCGGATAACAAAATAACTCTGCAGGAAGTTAAAGCCGATTCGTCGGCAAAGGCCACCACAGTGGATGCCACCACCACTGAGGGTACAAAAAAAGTATCCCAGCGGCAAAAACAATATACAGGAAGTTTTGCTGTTCCCGCGGATGGCAAATACTCGCTCATGCTTGATCTGGGTAAAATGACCAACCTGCATGAAGTTATTATAGACGGAAAATCTGTTATCAAGCAAACAAATGTCTGGCTGCCACCTGCAGTTGGAGAATTGACCACACTTAAAGCAGGCACACACGAGGTCAGGATTATATGTCAATCTAAAGATCAACCCGCGCTGACCTGGCGAAAGGCGGATGGAACGACAACATTCCGGTCCCCTGCGGCGGATGCGGTTGACTATGTAGTTTTTCATGGTAATAACGCTGATGAAATAATAGGGCAATATGATAAACTATGCGGAGGAATACCCATGATTCCCCTATGGTCATTCGGTTTTTGGCAATGCCGGGAACGCTATGTTTCAAGCCAGGACCTGATCAATGCCGGTAATGAATTTCGAAAAAGAAGAATACCTGTAGATGTAATTGTTCAGGACTGGCAATACTGGGGCAAATATGGCTGGGGAGCCATGAAGTTTGATGAACAATTTTATCCCGATCCTGCTGCCCTTATCCGGGATCTGCACCACAATCATTTAAATTTTTCATTATCAGTATGGGAAAATGTAGACCAAAAATCGGCAGTAGGAGAGAACTATGTCAATCACCATATACTCATCCCTAATACTCCCTGGGTTGATTTGCTTAACCCGGAAGGACGGAAGTTACATTGGGACGCCATGAATAAAAACCTCAATGCGCTTGGCGTCGACTCCTGGTGGCTGGATGCAACAGAACCGGAAAACGATGCATTAGCCGGGCGCATGACTTATCTTGGCCCGGGTGACAAGTTCAGGCTTACCTATCCTTTGTTTGTCGGTAAAACAGTCTATGAAGGACAGCGTGCCGCTACACCAGAAAAACGGGTAAGCATACTTACCCGCTCGGCATTTGCCGGGCAACAACGGTATGGTACGATCAATTGGTCCGGGGATATTGGAAGTACCTGGGACGCATATGTCAGGCAAATACCCGCCGGGCTCAATTATACGATTACCGGGATGCCATTTTGGACTACTGACATAGGAGGGTTTTTCCGTCCGGGCGATGGTCAATATACGGATCCTGCTTATCAGGAATTACTGGTACGCTGGTTCCAGTGGGGCACATTTAACCCGATCATGCGTATCCACGGCTATAAAACCGCTACGGAAATCTGGAACTATGGTAAGGATGCGGAAAATGATATGCGGAAAATGTTGGATTTGCGCTATCGCCTGTTGCCATATATCTATTCAGCCGCATGGCAGTTGACCAAAGGCTCAGCAATGATGCGCGCGCTGGTAATGGATTTCCCGGATGACCAGCAGGCCCTCAAACAAAATTATGAATATATGTTCGGGCATTCCATATTAGTGGCCCCCGTTACTAAACCCGGTATAAATCAAATGGATGTTTACCTGCCAAAAGGTGCCGATTGGTATAACTTCTGGACGGGAGAGCAATTTAAAGGTGGAAAAACGATTAAAACGGCTGCCCCACGAGATATCATACCTTTATTTATTAAATCAGGCGCCATTATCCCAATGGGGAAACGGATGCAATATACCTCGCAGTTAAAAGAGGATACCATAGAAATCAGGGTTTACAAGGGACACAATGGTCATTTTGAATTATATGAAGACGAAGGCAACGGATATAATTATGAAAAGGGTAAATACAGCACTATTTCGTTTGATTGGGACGAAAGTCACCAAACGCTCACGATCGGAAAGAAAAAGGGTGGCTTTGAAGGCTCATTTGCCGAAAGGGTTTTCAATATAGTTTGGGTGAACAGTCAAAGTGGAACTGGAATTTCTGAACCAAAATTGGCAAAAATGATCAACTATGCAGGGAAAACATTAGTGGTGCAAGGCAAATAGTTAAACGGATGAAAATAAGATTCTTAAAAATACTACCTTTTTTTGTTGTGGTATTCGCTAACGCTGCGTTTTCCCAAATAAAAAAGAAAGAAAATATAACTAAAGCATTTTCTTACGAAGCCAAAGCGGGGAAATTTTTAGGCGGATCGACCCTGGTTGCATCTCCGGGTGCCTCTGGTGGATCAACCGTAAAATTGGTAACGCCGGGAGACGGTGTAGAATTCAAAAATGTGGCAGCTGCAAATAAAATCTCTATAAGATATAGCTCTTTAAACGTTGGCAAAGTAAATTTATCAATAAACGGCAATCTTGTTCAGCAAGTTAATTTTCATTCCACTGGTAACCTAAACAATTCATTTTTAAATGCGGTCGTAGCAGTCAAGATACCTGCTAAGGCAACAATTACATTAAGTATTGATAATAAAGATGCCTCAATAAATATTGACAAGATAATTCTTGGTAACCATTTGAAATTACCACCGGATATATGGAACTTGCCTGCGTTACCAATTGCTGCCGGCCCCTATAAGGCTGATTGGAAAGCTATAAGCCGGGAATATTTAGCACCTGACTGGTGGCGGGAAGCAAAATTTGGAGCCTGGTCGCATTGGGATCCCCAATCTATGCCTGAACAGGGCGACTGGTATGCGCGAAAAATGTATCAGGAAGGTTCGCCTGTTTATGATTTTCATGTAAAGACTTTTGGCCATCCATCCAAATATGGTTATAAAGATATTACCCATAATTGGGTTATTGACAAATGGGACCCTGAAGCGCTAATGAATTTATACGTAGAAATGGGTGCCCGCTATTTTATGGCAATGGGTGTTCACCATGATAATTTTGATAATTGGAATTCAACTTACCAACCCTGGAATTCAGTAAATGTAGGTCCTAAAAAAGACATTGTGGGTCTTTGGGAAAAGATAGCACGCAAGCATCGGTTACGTTTTGGAATAGGTTTTCATAATACCCCGCCCCGTACCTGGGGGCAATTTATGCCGGTTAGATATTTAAGCGATAAAAACGGCCCGTTCAAAGGAATCCCTTATGACGGGTTACAGACTATAGCAGATGGGAATGGAAAATGGTGGGAAGGTATGGATCCGGTTGATCTTTATGGGCCGGTGCATACAAGCAAGGACGATCCGCTGCACTCGCCTTTCGCCAACCAGTTCATGTGGCGGGTTAATGACGCTATTTCTAAATACCACCCCGATGTGATCTATTTTGATGACCATGCCGGTGACTCGCAGGTTGACATGGGCGTACACATGGGCTTAGGGTTTTTAGCTCCCCAGTTAATTGCCAATTATTATAATAAATCGCTGAAACGGCACCACGGCAAAATGGAGGTTGTAGTTAACCTTAAAGGTGTTGGTGGCCGGTATAATAGTTTCCAAAATAGTAATGATTTACTACCTTTTGTAGAACATTCGCTGGTCAAAAGTTCTGAAAAAATAATAGAAAAGGAGATTTCGGCCTATCCGTTCCAAACGGAAGAATCTATTTCGGAATGGCATTATCAAACCGGACAAAAAAATTTGGACGCGCCGGCTATCGTTAAAATTTTAATGGAAAACGTATCGCGCAATGGTACGCTATTGCTTAATTTGACACAACACGGCCGTGGCGACCTTGATGGTGAAGTTATCCAAACTGCCAAAGATATTGGGGCGTGGCTTAAAATAAATAGTGAAGCTATTTATGGATCGCGGCCTTTTGAAGTCTATGGTGATACAGCTGTTTATTATACCCGCAATAAAAATAAATTGTATGCTACGCTAATCAATTGGAATGACGCCTCAATTAATTTAAAGGCCCTGGCTTCAAACGGCGCTACGCTGGGTAAGGTAACCAAAGTTGAACTGCTTGCTGCAGGCAATGCTGTTTCGTTACCATTTACACAAAATGACCAAGGTTTATCAGTAATGCCACCAACATTAGTAAAGGTACTCAGTGGCATTAATAATTCAACATTAGCAGCTCAATACCGTGTGCTGCGTATTTCTCAAGATAAAAATTGGACAAATGATGATGACCCTGGGGTGAGAATGGCACAAGGGTGGTTTAGACAAGCAAATTTAAACACAGGCGATTTTAATAACGACCTTACTATCAGTAATACACCGGGTGCAAAATGGCAATTCTCATTCACGGGTAAAAGCATTTCCTTAGTGGCTCCAAAGCAGACACGGGGCGGTAAAATTGAAGTGTTGATTGACGGGAAACTCAACAAAACCGTCGATCTATCAAGTAATTCAAAAAAGGAAAGCCAGCAAATAGTATATAGAAATAATATGTTGACTAATGGTAATCATACCATTAGTATTATTAACCTTGGTGGTGGGCCTGTTGCTATTGATGCTTTAATTATTGCAAACAACCATTGACAATTGTAAAGTTTTAATTTGATTTAAGGTGACAAGTTGAAGTATGCAAAGCGTTTTTAAACCCTAACTTACTAAATCATCTATAACAAATAATTTACGCTAAATTATTTGTTATTATAATGTTATATATACTATTAATAATTATTATAAACCAAAATGAAAAGATTAATTTACTTGTTTATTCTGATTAGCTTATCAGGTGCTGTGCACGCGCAAAGTGCGCGGTCGGTTTTGGATTTTGATGAAAACTGGACCTTTAACCTGGGCGACGTTTCCAACGGCCAAAACGCTGATTTTAATGATGCCGGCTGGCGAAAATTAAATTTACCGCATGACTGGGGTATAGAGGGAGAATTTAAAAAAGAAAACCCTACCACTGTGGAAGGCGGGGCCTTACCAGGTGGTATAGGCTGGTACCGTAAAAGTTTTACTATCCCGCAAACTGATAAAGGCAAAATGATCTATATTGCTTTTGACGGTGTCTATCAAAAAAGTGATGTATGGATCAACGGCCATCACTTAGGTTACAGGCCAAACGGATATATCAGTTTCAGATACAACCTGACACCTTATTTAAAATATGGTGGTAAAAATGTGATAGCCGTAAAGGTTGATAATTCTTTACAGCCAAATACACGCTGGTATTCCGGTTCGGGCATTTACCGTAACGTATGGTTGATCAGCACCAACAAAATTGCCGTTAACCATTGGGGTACTTTTGTAAGTACCCCGAAGGTAAGCGCCAGCCATGCCGATGTCAACCTAAGCGTAAGCATAAAAAACGCGGCAGGCAATACGCAACCTGCTACTATTGTCAGTAGCATCTTTGCCAATGGTAAAGTAGTGGCGAGTAAAACCCTTACCGGCGTTAGTTTAAAGGATACGGTTACTACTGTAAACCAGAACTTCGGCGTTAACAACCCGGTGTTATGGTCGGTGAATAAACCATTCCTCTATAAAGTACAAACTAAGATATTGGTGAATAATGTGGTGGTTGATCAGTATGAAACACCGCTGGGGATCCGTTATTTCAAGTTTGATGTGGATAAAGGCTTCAGCCTGAACGGCGTTGACATGAAAATAAACGGTGTTTGCCTGCACCATGACCTGGGCGCGCTGGGCACGGCATTTAATGTGCACGCGCTGGAAAGGCAATTTAAAATCTTAAAGGAATTTGGTGTTAATGCGATACGCACCTCGCACAACCCACCCGCACCAGAGTTTTTAGACCTGGCTGACCGGATGGGCTTTATTATTATGGACGAAGCATTTGACGTATGGCAGGTTCATAAAAGACCACAGTTTGACTCTCATCTTTTCTTTAACGAATGGCACAAGCGCGATTTGACAGATCAGATATTGCGCGACAGGAACCATCCTTCGGTGATGATATGGAGTATTGGTAATGAAATACCTGAACAAAAAGATACCAGCGCAACACGTATAGCGCGCGAGCTGAGCGTTATTATTCACGAACTGGATACCTCAAGGCCAATTACTACAGCCAATAACGAACCTGGCCCCGGTAATAAAATTGTTGAATCGGGCGCTGTTGACCTGGTAGGTTATAATTACCATAACCCGAAACTGGCCAATTTCCAGAAGGACTACCCCGGTAAAAAATTCATCGGTACCGAAACTGCTTCGGCGCTGGAAAGCCGCGGCGTTTACAATACTTCGCCTGATACCATTCAACGCTGGCCGGGAAGGAGAAGGCCCATGAATGCCGATCATACGGTTAACGCCTATGATAATATTTCGGCACCCTGGGGTTTTACCCACGAGGAAACCTTGAAAATTTATAAAAAATATGCCTTTCTATCGGGCCAGTTCGTCTGGACCGGATTTGATTACATAGGCGAACCATGGCCTTACCAATGGCCGTCCCGCAGTTCCTACTTCGGGATAGTAGATTTGGCCGGTTTCCCCAAGGATGTTTATTATTTGTACCAGGGCGAATGGACCAATAAAACAGTGCTGCACTTATTACCGCACTGGAACTGGGAAGCCGGTAAGGTAGTTGATGTTTGGGCCTATTACAGTAATGCTGACGAGGTGGAACTGTTTTTGAATGGCAGATCATTAGGTACAAAATCAAAGCAGGGAGACAGTCTGCACATTGCCTGGAAAGTGAAATATGAGCCAGGTACCTTAAAGGCCGTATCGCGCAAAAATGGCAAAGTGATGAAAACTACCGAAGTAAAAACTGCGGAAGCGCCGGCCAGGATAGAATTAAGTGCCGACAGGAGCATTATCCGTTCAGGCGACCATGATCTTTCTTTTATCACCGTTAAAATTGTAGATAAGGATGGCGTGATGGTGCCTAATGCTAATAATGATGTCAAATTTAAACTATCAGGAGCCGATAGCTTTCTGGCAGGTGTTGATAATGGAAACCAGACCAGCCATGAATCGTTCAAAGCAGATCATCGTAAAGCATTCAATGGTTTAGCCTTAGCAATTATTGGCGCTAAAAATAAAAGGGGGACAGTTACGATAACAGCAACAGCCGATGGCTTACCTTCGGCATCGTTGCCAATTACTATTAAATAAACCAATTGGTTATGAAAATACTTTCTGCTTACCATTGCATAGGCCTTGTTTTATTTTGTAAGGCAAGTTATTTGTTTGGGCAAACTGTACCTGCAGCGGCCAAGCCCGAGAAAGGCTACAAAAAACCTATTGAGGTTACACTTGCTTAAACCGAACTCATGTTAAATGATAATTAATCAGATCGATAAATATAATGCGAGGATATGGAGCTGAATTCGGACTGGGACAGTTTTAAAGAATGAATATTAACGAAGTTAAAATAGAAAAAAATGCCTGTTAAACAAATTTTTAAAAAGATATTGCTCTCTGTAGCGTTTTTAAGTTCTTTCATCACCGCGTTTGCCCAACAACGAGATTTAAAGCTGTGGTACGATAAGCCATCAGGCAAGGTATGGGAACGCGCACTGCCGGTCGGAAATGGTCGCCTTGCCGCGATGGTATACGGTAACCCGGGCCGGGAAATTCTTCAAATGAACGAGTCTACTGTCTGGAGTGGTGGTCCAAGCCGTAACGACAGTAAAAGTTCACTGGCTGCGCTACCGGAAGTACGGCGACTAATTTTTGAAAACAAGCGTGCGGAAGCTGCCGCCCTGGCAAGCCACGAGATCAAATCAGAAAAAAATAACGGAATGTGTTATCAACCGGTGGGAAACCTATATTTAAACTTTCCCGGCCATGATAAATATGAAAACTATTACCGTGATCTGGATATCACCAAAGCCATTGCCACCACAATTTATAAAGTTGATGGTGTTAACTTCAAACGCGAGGTTTATTCATCAAAACCGGACGAGGTAATGATCGTGCGTTTAACCGCCAGCAAACCTGGGGCGCTCACATTCAACGCGTCCATGTTTAGTCCCCAGAAATCTAACATTACGACTAAAAATAATAACGAGTTAATTCTTTCAGGAATATCCGGCGATAGAGACGGGGTAAAAGGCGCCGTTAAATTTCAGAGCATTGTTAAAGTGAAAAATGAAGGCGGCCAGGTTATTGCTACAGATACCTCTTTAAATATAGCCAACGCCAACGCGGTTACCATTTTCATATCTATTGCCACCAATTTTGTAAAGTATAATGATATAAGCGCTGACGAATCGGCGAAAGCAAATGCCTATCTGGATAAAGCGATTTTAAAACCTTACAGCCGGCTACTCAGCAGTCACATCGCTGCTTACCAACAATACTTTAACCGGGTTAAATTAAACCTAGGTGTCAGCGATTCTCTTAAAAACCCAACCGATCGTAGGCTGGCAGGATTTGCGGGCGGTTATGACCCGCAACTGGTTGAGCTGTATTATCAATACGGCCGTTACCTGCTTATATCGTCCTCACAACCTGGTGGACAGGCTGCAAATCTTCAGGGTATATGGAATGACAAAATGAGCCCTCCCTGGGGTAGCAAGTATACGATCAATATAAATACAGAAATGAATTACTGGCCGTCGGAAGAAACGAACCTGGCTGAAATGCACGAGCCATTAATTCAAATGATAAAGGATCTGTCGGTTACCGGCCAGGAAACTGCCAAAACTATGTATGGCGTTAACGGTTGGGTCGCCCACCATAATACAGATATTTGGCGCATAACTGGTCCCGTTGATGCTATCTATTCTGGTCTTTGGCCTTCAGGCGGTGTATGGCTTTCTACGCAACTATGGGACAGATATTTGTATAATGGTGATAAAGCATACCTGAAATCAGTTTACAGCCAGTTAAAGGGCGCCGCACAGTTTTACCAGGAGTTTTTGGTAGAAGAGCCCACGCACAAATGGTTAGTGATATCTCCGTCAAACTCTCCGGAAAACAATCCAACTGCTTACTATACCGAGGTTAAGGACCCTAGCACGGGCAACATCCGAAAGAGCGGATTATCAATTGATGCGGGTGTAACTATGGATAACCAATTGGCCTTTGATATTTTTAGCTATGTAATAGAAGCCTCCAAAATTTTAGGCATTGATAGAGAATTTGCAGCCAAACTGGAAGCTGCCCGTAAACGCCTGCCGCCAATGCAAATAGGCCAGTACAGCCAACTGCAGGAGTGGATGACAGATCTGGATGACCAGAATGATCACAACCGCCACGTATCGCATCTTTATGGTTTATATCCAAGTAACCAGATCTCGCCTTATCGCACACCTGAATTGTTTGACGCTGCCCGCACCTCGCTGATTTATCGTGGCGACGTATCAACAGGGTGGTCAATGGGATGGAAAGTTAATTTCTGGGCGCGTTTTCATGATGGCAATCACGCTTATAGTCTTATAAAGAATCAACTTACCCCAATTCGCGCAAAGAATATTGCTTATACGGGTGGTGGCGGCACTTATCCTAATTTGTTTGATGCACATCCGCCGTTTCAGATCGACGGAAATTTTGGTTGTACCGCAGGTATAACAGAAATGTTGATGCAAAGCTTTGACGGTGCGCTCGCCCTGCTTCCTGCCTTACCTGATGCCTGGAAGGATGGAACTATAAGTGGATTGCGTGCACGTGGTGGTTTCGAAATTGTGGATATGAAATGGAAAGATGGTAAACTAAGCGAGGTAAAAATAAAGTCGACTATTGGCGGTAATTGTCGTTTACGTGTTAGTACCGCACTGATACTTAGTGGTGGGTCTTTAAAAGAGGCAGCAGGTAAAAATCCGAATGCTTTTTTTCAATATGCAACTACTGCCAGCCCGATCATTTCGGAAAAAGCAAGCTTAAAGCCTACAGGAGTGAAATCCACGATTCTTTATGATTTCGCGACACAGGAAGGTAAAACATATACTTTGGTTGCAGTAAATTAAATATTAGTTGCCAATAAAAAAGAAATGCCGACTTTTCTTTGTTGCTTAAAAGAATGGCTTAATGATCAGTTGCGAATCTGGGAAACCCTTAAATGAAGAAGAATGTTTGATACGTAGAATAACATTGAAAATAATAACCATGTCGACTAAAGTAAGAAATATTGACTTGAAGAACACAAGGCACCTAACCTTCAGATAGTCTGTAAGTAATGAAAAGTATTCTGTCTTATACACAATTGTGTTATTAACCGCTAAAATGGCGTGTTTGCTCCACGTCAAAATGTTACCGTCAGCAGCCCGGTTAAGCGCATAGATATCGATGTTATCCTTCAAAAGGTAAACGACGCTACTACGGAACTTACTGGTGCGTCCTTCTGCGCTTTCTTTTACAACAAGGTCAGCGCGGAGGGCGAATCCTATATGCTTTATACCTTATCGGGTGTTCCCAGGGAGACCTTTGCCAGTTTTGACATGGCTCGGAATACCGAGGTGTTTCATACAACCTTTTGCGGACAAAGTGTGGTAGGGGTGGACCACATCACTAAAGATCCCCGATATGGAAAAATGCCACCACATTTTGGTATGCCCAAGAGGCACTTGCCGGTCGTAAGTTACCTTGCTGTGCCCGTTATCTCTGCCAATGGCACCGTGATTGGCGGATTATTTTTCGGGCACTCAAAACCCGGCGTGTTTATAGAGGAACATGAAGTCCTGGTTGAGGGAGTAGCCGCCCAAGCGGCTATCGCGCTCGATAATTCTAAACTTTTTGAAGAGGTCTCGGAACTCAGCCGTAAAAAGGATGAATTCATCGCCCTGGCATCGCACGAATTAAAGACGCCGCTTTTATCCATGAGCGGATTGTTTCAGCTCCTGCAAAAAAACATGCCGGACGGCCTGAATAGGAGATTCGTGGAAAAAGCAGCCCGGCAGTTGGACAAGCTTAATATATTGATTAACGACCTGTTTGACATTTCCAAGATTCAGGCGGGAAAGCTGGAATTCGATTTCGCAGTGTTTGATTTCAGTAGGGTTATCGAGGAACTTTGTGAAACGATGGAGGAAACTACCAGAATGCTTTTCTTCCTGGAACAATGGTGAAAGGCCTGCTTCATGGCTAACAGCATTTTGGATAATAATAGCAGCAATCCGGTCAGGATGTGACATCGCTATTCTCATCCCACTAGGTCCTCCGTAATCCCGCAGATACGAATTGTAGCGTTTCAGATGTGGTGTCCTTATCCAACACTGGAAACCGGAAATAAAGAGACAAAGTTTAGCCCCGGCTTTTATAAATCAGTAATTTGATATCAAATACCAGATAAACATTCACTCGAAAAAATAAGCGCCCCCTTTCACTGGAACGCTTATATCAACTAAATTCTCAAACTGCTGTCTTACTCCACCTTATTTCCAGATAGTATTAAGACTTGCTAGTTTAAGATTCTTGAGCCTATCTTTGCTTTTAACTTCAACATGATCAAACGGCTTATTGGGAAAAAAGATGGCTGTCATGGTGGTAAGACCCTTATCGGCAAAGAGCTCTACAGAAGCTACATCAATTACTACGGTTAGATCAGAGCTGCGTGAGGATGATAATCTGGGCGCAAAAAAACGACCACTAAAGTCTTTCTGAAAAGCTGTATTGCCTGCTCTGGTGCGGTCAATGTAATATTGTCCGTTTTTTTTATCATAACCAATGATTAATTCGTCGCCAACACTGTTGGATAATGCCACGCTGTAATCATCCAAAAATGCTGTTGATAATTTGAGCAATCCTCGACCAGTGAATCTACTCGCTTTGTTCGGTGCTATTGATTTAGCGGCTACTTTAATTCCATTCAGTTCAGGAACAGGTAATGAAGCTACCCGCATTACACCGTTTACTTGTTTAAGTGACAAATCCCGGGGCAGCGTCATGGCATTGCGCCACTTTTCCGTGGGTACTGAATTAGCGTAGGTCCAGTTACTCATCCAGCCTAAAAATATTTTCCGGTTACCGGTATTGCCCCAGGTAATCCCGGCATACTCATCCGGGCCATAGTCGAGCCAGCGGGTTTGCTTATCCATTGG
>Ga0247742_10000469_pt1 | contig 32646 bp, 17 predicted proteins | sample UWRJL208509C2_FD_180944 | JGI IMG/M metagenome (GOLD analysis project Ga0247742, IMG submission 180944) | Plant litter microbial communities from Arlington Agricultural Research Station in Wisconsin, United States - UWRJ-L208-509C-2 | ecosystem: Environmental > Terrestrial > Plant litter >...
TTCATCAGAGCCATATTTAGCCGCAAGCAAATCGGCCCAGTAGGATATTTCACCCTTCCTATCGCGTTTGCTGTTCCATGCGTAGCGCGACCATGCCTTGTACCAGATCCAGTCGCGATCCATTTGTAATAATCTCGGCCCTCCAGTGTTATCGGCCGTATATGGCCAATCCCAATAAGATGCCTGCGGATACAGGTGCAAACCATTGGCTCCATAAACCTGGTGCATAGCCTGCACGCATTTCTGTATAAAATCGGCCGAACCATAACGGAAAGGCTCTAAGTTGGCCATGATGTGTACGTTCTCTATCTGTACAGTACCAATGCTGCTCAAGGTGCGGTGCAGATCGGCCCAGGGGCCATGAGGTTCATAGGTGGTCAGTGCTTCACCATTGTATTTGGCTTCAGTATATAAGTTGTTGTACAATGGTTTGGCATACTTCATTACCTCAGGAGCATCGGTATCATGCGCCCGCAGTACAATAGGAGGCTGATCTGTACGGCCCAATGCCTGTAAGCCGTCCTTAACTCCGGGAATGATGGTTTTGGTGAACCAATCTATATCGTCCTGCCCTACACCCTCCATAGCCTCGCCAAGGGTAATGAGCAAACCCACATTAGGATATTTTTGTACAAAGGCGGAGATAGATTTGCGGGTATAGTCGGCAATAACCGGGATAATGTGCCTGTTACGATCCTGCGTTTTCAGATTGTTTTTTTCGGCAAATGGTTTAGATACGATGATATTATAAAAGCCCTGTATGAGCCATATGCCACGCTTATCAGCTTCGCTGGCCAAAAAGCGGTATATATCTTCGTTCTTTTTAAAAGTAGCATCATCCACCTCCACGGCGTAAGGATATTCTTTTACCTTAACCAACGAGGCAAATGGGTGGCCGTTCCACAAGTACAGGGAATTCATCCGATTTTCGGCAAGTGAATCGAGATAGCGCAGCCACAGGGCTTTATCATAAAACCATGGAAAATTTTCGGGTGTGTAGGGATATTCATAGGTGCCTCTTCCTGGCAGTAAAGCAGGCTTCTGTACACCGATACAGGTACCCCGCAAAACCATTTCGGGTTGATCTGTCACCGATAAATTTGCCGGTAACGCATTGGCATTTTTAATACGATCAGCAAGTTCAAGGCAGCCATATAAGGCACCGGAGTTGTCGGTACCAACTATAATTGTTGTTTTACCTGAGCTGCGAATTGTAAATCCCTCTTTACCGGGAACCTTGCCTGTAGCAGATGGCAATTTTGCCAGCGGTGCTTTGACGGCCGCATCCTGCGAAAGGCCCACGTAAATAATATTGCTGGCAGCCACTTTTGAACCCTGCTGAATAGTAACCGTATACCCAACTTGTTGTAAAGCCTGCTTTAATTTCAGCGCACCATAATCTAAGCGTGAATGGTGCTTTACCGGGAGCGCGATAGTTATTTTTTGGGGCAGGCCATTGGCTTTTAGTGCTGAATAAAAACAGCTCAAAAACAGCACCAAAAATATCAGGTAACTACGGGTTATGTTTACTTTCATTTTTCAGCATTATTGCCCCAAAGCGGCATCAAACGATGCATTACTTTGGCAAAGCAGGTATGTTAAGATGGTATTAAGGTTGTACTTAATTGGTTGTATAATATTCAAAAATATCAGTATGATATGGTAGTTTCATCTAATATTTTCTCCTTGTACTATACGATATTACCATATATTCATAACAAGCTAAAGCAAATAACTTACTATACTTAAACCGGAAGCTTTGCCAACAATCGTTTGAGCTGTGTGCTCTGTGCTATTACCTTACCATCGGCATAGATTATTAAACCTTTGCCCTTATGATATTTGGCACCAGTTTTATCCCACAGTATCCCAATCATATGTCCATGATATGGTACATTATCCAAAGCAAACCACTCCCACTGATTTTGAGGAATAAGCGGAAAAACTTCCAGCGTATTATCGGCACGTGGCTTAAGGCCCACCAAATCGCTGATCACAAGATCGCAAAAACCCGAGTGGTTGTAGTAGCTGCTGCGCGGATTATCTCCTTTGAGCCAGTAGCCTGTTTTTTCGTCCTGGTATTCGCCCAAATACGGTACCCCCCGTTTAATGTGCGATAGTGCATATTGGTGCAGATTGTTATAAAACACAGCAGCGTTCATGCTGCCTTTATGTTGATAATTGGTGAGTAAATTTGCCAGGCCCTTGAGCGTTTGCGTAGTAGCAAAAGGCCACACAGCCCCATCCCACTCGCAGCCATGGCCCGTACCATGGGTACGAAATAAAGGATGCCTTCGCTCGGCGGTGGTAATACCCCATGGCGCACTAAAACCTTTGGGGTCGGTTAGCTCGTTCCATTGTTTGGCATAAGCTGGCTGATCATCGGGCAGGTTAAAATACCAGGGGATAAAACCCAACTCTTCACGGGCATCTGCAAAATGACCATCAGGTTTGCGTACCTCAAAAAACGAGGCGGTATCGTTCCACAAACTATCCTGAACCAGTTTTTTCAATTCAGCAGCTTTTTGAGTGTATTTGATTTGAAGAGAATCAATACCGGTAAGTGCAGCCATTTTTGATAGTGCAGCAGCGTTACCATACATATAGCTGTTAATTGTTGGACGTATGTTTTTCACCTTGCGACCGCCACTGATGGACTCTTCCATAGCATCGCGCACATCAAACTGCCAGAACAGTTTGGACGGCAACTGCTTTTCGGTTTCCCATTGCCTGTAATCAAGATTTAAAGCTTGAATATTTTGCTGAACAAAGGTTTTGTTCAGATTTACAAGGTAATAGTTATAAACGGCATCACCAATCCAACTGCTAAATGCATGCCCGTGCGGCTTTTTTTGTTTCGGATCGGCATACAGCCAAAAGTTGATATATTGATTAATATATTGCGGATCATGCAACCATCGGCCCTCATAAACCTGGTGCCCCAACGCACTGCTTGAACTGTTATAAACTCCGGTAAAGCTTACCGGAGTAATAAATTCAGTAAAGATAAACCCATCGGGTGTTTGCTTGAGATGTTTACGAAATGTCCACCAGCGGTAGTAGTATATTTTTTGGATGGCTGAGTCTGGACATTCAAACAGTGGGACGTTTTTGGCCAGCCATTCATAAGCATGATCGTTAGTTACGAAATTCTTTACGGTTTCAGTATCAATAGAATTAAAGTAATTCACATAGGTTTTGAGTTTATCAAAACCCAGGATATGCTTTTGCTGCGCATAAGTATTACTTGCCACAGGAATAAGCAGACTTAGCACCAAACCCAATATAACAAATCTCTTCATTATTAATTTTATAGCTCAACCATGGCTTTAATTACTCCATTGGCAGGATTCAGCCAGCTTTCAAACTGATCTTTTACCTGATCGAATTTTACCCGGTGGGTAATATATGTTTGCGGATCAACGAGGTCATTTTTCATGGAACGGATTACGTGAACAAAATCTTGCCGTGTGGCATTGCGGCTACTCATGAGTGTAGCCTCGCGTTTATGAAATTCCGGGTGACTGACTATTAACTCATCGCGCTGCAAACCCACCAGCACATACCTTGCCCCATGCGCCATATATTGGAATGCGCCGTTAATAGCCTTCTGGTTGCCAGTTGCATCAATGACCACGGTAGGCATATCGCCATGGGTAATAGCTGCCAGCCTTGCCATCACATCCTCGTCCTTCACGTTGATGATATGTGGCACTTTTAAATTATCCTTGCAAAAAGCTAAACGCTGTGCGTTCACATCAGCGGCAATAACGGTTCCGCCGGCAATGCGGGCAAACTCCATGATGCCTAAACCAATGGGGCCGGCGCCTATAACCAGCACAAATTCGCCCGGTTGTACCTGCGCCCGGCGTACACCATGGGCGCCAATGGCCAGCGGCTCAACCAGTGCCAGTTCATCAAAACTTAATCCCTCGCCATGCACTAACAAATGTGACGGCACCTGTAGATACTCGGCCATACCACCATCGGCGTGCACACCGCAAACTTGTATATTTACGCAGCAATTAGGTTTAGCCGAGCGGCAGGCAATGCATTTACCACAATTAAAATAAGGGATAAAAGTTACCGCCTCTCCTTTTTCAAAGCCTTTTGCATCACCGGCATCAATTAATTCGGCGGCAAGCTCATGGCCAAGTACACGAGGGTAGCTAAAAAATGGTTGTGTGCCTTCAAAAGCATGCAAATCGGTTCCGCAAATGCCTACTCGTTTAATTTTGAGCAGCGAGTGACCGGGTTTTAGTTCAGGCAGTGCGGCTGTGCCGTATTCCAGTTTACCAGGTGTTATACAAGTTAGTACCTTCATTATTTTACAATCAAATCTTTATAAAGAAACCCCTCTTTTCCAGGGAATAAAATCATCCTGACCATGGCGTACGGCACTTACTTCAATTTCACCGCTGGCCACCTTTACTACATAATCCAATATTCTTTCGCCAGCTTGCTCAATGGTTTCGTCGCCTTCAACAATGGTACCGGTATTGATATCAATAATATCGCTCATCCGGTTATACAAGGTAGTGTTTGTCGCGATCTTTACAACAGGTGCAATCGGATTTCCGGTTGGTGTACCCAAGCCTGTAGTAAACAACACAATATTAGCACCAGAACCAACCTCGGCTGTGGTCGATTCTACATCGTTGCCGGGAGTACACAGCAAATTTAATCCGGGGCGCGTTACTTTTTCTGGATAATCCAATACATCAGCCACTGGCGATGTACCACCTTTTTTTGCTGCCCCTGCCGATTTAATGGCATCTGTAATCAATCCGTCTTTTATATTTCCGGGCGATGGATTCATGTAAAAACCCGAGCCTGCCTCTTCGGCACGCTGACTGTAGCTGCTTACCAAACTGGCAAAACGCTCCGCATTGTTTTTATCAAGGCAGCGGTCAATCAGGTTTTGCTCTACGCCGCATAATTCAGGAAACTCTGCCAGGATAACTGAACCGCCAAGGGTCACCAGCAAATCTGACGTATAACCGATAGCAGGGTTTGCCGAAATACCCGAAAAGCCATCAGAGCCACCACACTCCAACCCAATAACCAGTTTACTTAATGGCGCGGGTTTACGGGTATAGGTATTAGCCTGCATTAAACCAGCCAGTGTTTGACGAATTGCCTGCTCCAATAAATCTGACTCTTTGCCTGTTTTTTGCTGATCAAGAATATACAATGGTTTACTGAAATTTGCCGAACGTTTGCTGATCTCTTCCTGCAAAGTTTTTACCTCTGCATTCTGGCAACCCAGGCTTAATACCGTTGCTCCGGCCACATTGGGGTGCGTAATATAACCTGCCAGTAACCCACATAAGGTTGTTGAATCCTGACGAGTACCTCCACAGCCACCTGTATGGGTTAAAAACTTAATACCATCTACATTAGGGAACAGCTTATCGCTGCTGCTCCTGGCGGTATCGCCTTCAATTTCGGTATATAAAACTTCGTCGATAGCTCCACCCGCTTTGATCTTGCTAATGAGTTGCTGCGCCTTAATTTCATATGTTTTTTTGCGGCCGTAACCAAGCGGTTTTACCAGGGCTTCCTGCAACACCTCAATGTTTCGATTTTCGCAGAACACCATTGGGATCACCAACCAGTAATTGGCCGTGCCTACACTACCATCTTCACGGTGATAACCGTTAAAAGTTTGTTTTTGCCATTTGCTTACATCAGGTTTGTGCCAGTCGGTATGGCTGCTGCCAGTTAAAAAGCTGTTGGCAGCATGAACAACATTAGCCGTCGATAACAAACCGCCTACTGGAATATAACTTTGCGCCTTGCCAACTAAAACTCCGTACATGATAATTTCACCACCCTTTGAAATATCCTTAATGGCAAATTTATGCTTGGCGGGTATCGTTTCAACCAATATATAATTATTATTCTGATAAACAACCTCCTCACCTGCCTGCAAATCCGCAAGTGCTACCAGCACATTATCGGCAGGGTGTACCTTTATGATTCTTTGTTTCATTGTGTTTAAATATTAAATGGTATCCAATATCAACGTACCATTTGCATTAATCCGGTTAAACTGCTCCAATACGGCATCTTTAAAGCCGGGCAACATATTCAGGTCTGCATCCCACAGCTCTTTATTTTTTAATACGTTTTGTATCACTGTTTCTGTATCTGAATTTTCCCAAACTTTGGCAAAATACTCGGCCTGACTATCGGTAACCTTATACTCCTGACCATTGGCCTCTCCTGTATACTGCTTTTCGGGGTTTTCTTTCACACGCATAAACCTGATAAATGCCGCAAACCCAAGTGCCATACGTTCGGGTGCCGTATTGTTTTGTTTATAATGATTCAGCAATAAGGGTATTACGCGCATTTTAATTTTGGTGGCGTATTGCATGGAGATACTCAACCACTCGTGCCTGATATTTGGATTGCGGAACCTATCGAGCACTTTGCCTGCAAACTCAGCAGCTATATCATATTCTATCTGGTAAGGAATGGCGGGCATGACTTCGCTAAACATCAGCTGGGTAATAAATTTGATAAAACCTTCATCATCCATCGCCTCTTTAACGGTTTTAAAGCCCGAAAGGTAGGCCACCGCACAGCTCAGTGTGTGTGTACCGTTTAATAAGCGCAACTTCAACTCTCTGAACAATTCAATATCAGGAGTTATCACCACTCCCTTATCCGCCTCGCTGAATGTCAGGACCGAAGCTATTTTACCATCACCCTCAATGGCCCATAAGCTGTAAGTTTCTGCCATGATGCTCAGGTTATCTGTGTAACCGTTTTTGGAATCAAGCTCATCACTTACCGACTGCTCCGGCCTGCCCGGTACAATTCTGTCAACCAATGAATTGCAGAAGCTATTGCTGTTCTCCAGCCAATCCATAAAAGCGTGCTCCAGTTTATTGAGGTGGGCCAGTTCCAATACTATCGACTCCAGTTTTTTGCCATTATCTACAATAAGCTCTGTAGGGATGATGACCAAACCGCTATCCGAACTACCATTAAAAGCCTTGTAACGCTCGTACAAAATGGCCAACAGTTTACCCGGGTAAGATACCGGCGGATGCTTACTTACATCTTCCTTTACCAACTTAATACCTACCTCGGTAGTGTTGGAGATAACCACCTGCAGGTGGGGATTGCGGGCTACCTCTAAAATAGCACCCCAATCGTTTGCTGCCGAAAGTACCCGGCTAATGGCCGAACAGATCACTTGCTCATTTACTTCCTTACCATTCTCAATGCCTTTGGAATAAACAGTATATAAATTATCCTGCTTATCAAAATCACTTACCGAACCCGTATCGGTTGATTTTACCACAACCACCCTGCCGTTAAAAATTCCGTTGCGGTTGGCTTTGTCAATAAAATAATCGGGCAGGCCGCGCAAAAGCACTCCAGTACCAAATTGCAGCACTTTCTCGGGCAGGTCAAATATTTGTTGGCCAGGTAAATCCAACGATGGTACACTTATTTTTTTGAGGTTATATTTTGATAATATCATATACTAATTTGATGGGGTATTTAATTTCGTTTATTCTATTTCGTAGCCATTTGCTGTACCACCCAGTTCACCAGATCGTTGGCAGCTTTAAAGTTGTCGTAATCTGCAGGCAGCTTGCGGCCGTCGGTATATTCATTATAAAACCATGGATCGCCTACAGCAAATACAGCACCCTTACCATATTTAGCGGTGGCTACAATAATGTCGTTTTTATTAGTGAGCACGGCTTTTGCCGGGGCAGTAAGTTCAAGAGTGCTCAGCTCTTTCATATATACTTTTTTAGCTGTTTTAAACAGGCTGTTACCTGCAGGTATATCAATAGCTCCCTGTTCAAACTGACGGCCAATTACATGGTTAACGCTATTTTCATTAAAGCGAATGCCGAACTTTACCATCAGTTGGTTAAGATGTTTAAATTCAGCATTACCGGTATCGTTATTTAGCACCAGCAATACTCCGCCGTTTTTAACCCAATCACTTATAGCTTTTATATGAGGTTGCTCAATATATTTTGCCTGTGGGTTTTCTTTAGGGATATCCGGATCGGTGATAATATAAACAGCGGCCTTTTTGAGGTTTTCGGCATCCGGAGCCTGATATAAAGTTTCGGTGTGCAGGCCACTCGTATTAAAAATATGGCCTAATAAAGAAATGCCGTTATTATCACCCTCCTCCCATTTGTAATGAAAGGAAATGTTTTGGCCGGTAATATTGTCCTGGCGGTGTTCATCGTTAAAATAACTATCCAACAGGGCAATTTTTCCTTTAGCAATGTTTGCCTTTGCTAATCGTTCCATCTCGGTACTGGCCAGCATAAAGCTACCTACACCTTTGGTTTCGTTTACTACAGGTCTTTCGCTGGTGTAGTATTGGTAACTGCCATCGCGATATGGATTTCCGCCCAAGCCAACAGCCCCACAAACTCCTTTAATATTTACCAGACCGTTTGCGCCGGTTTCTATAAATTGTTTAATAATACCATCGTAACCTTTTTGCGCTACTGCCTGATATTTTGCCGGCAGATAACCTTCACGCACCCCTTTGGCCAGGGTATATACAAACATGCATGAAGCTGATGATTCCAGGTAATTATCTTTTTGACCAGCTTTATCCAATACCTGGTACCACACGCCAGTGCTTTTATCCTGATAATTGGCAATGGCCACAGCCAAACGGTTTAAAATAGCCAGTAAAGCCGCCCGTTTAGGATGATTGGCCGGAAAATAATCCAACGCGTCAACCAACCCCATAGCGTACCAACCGTCGGCCCTTCCCCAGAATGTTGCTGAGAGTCCGGTTTTAGGGTCGGCCCATTTTTCCTTTTTGCTCTGATCCCAGCCATGATATAATAAGCCTGTTTTGGGGTCGCGGGCTTGTTTTTCCATCAGTATAAATTGGTTGGCTATATCGTCAAAATCGGCATCTTCATGAAAGGTGGCTGCGTATTCTGCATAAAATGGGCCGGCCATATACAAACCATCCAGCCACATTTGATTGGTGTAACGCTTTTTATGCCAGAAACCGCCCTCAGGTATACGCGGGTGCTGATTAAGCTGTTTACGCAGCAGCGTTACCGCTTTGTAATACTTTTCGGCGTTTAAAACCTTGTAAAGCATCATCAGGCTGCGGCCCGATAAAATATTGTCCAGCGTATATTCTTCTGCCTTATAAGTGCGTATGGAGCCATCGGCATTAACATACCTGTCCATAGCACGTTGTATATAGTTAAAATATTCGTTATCTGCAGTTTGCAGCCAAACGCTTTGCAGGCCTTGCAAAACAACACCCTGATCGTACGACCAGTTATGACTGGGCAACGAATCTTTCCACAAGTGCATCGCGGTAGCAGCCGTGCGCTGCGACCATGGTTTTTCTGTTTGTGCATGAAGCAACAGGCCCGAAAAAAGGATTGTAAACAGTAATAATAGTTTCCTGATCATATAACTTATTTTATAGCAGATGGATCCCAGTGATCATCACCACCGAGAATGTTTTTTATGGTATATTTTTTTACTTCGGCCTGTGTAAGCTGATGCGACCATGCAGCACGACCGCCTGCATCAGCACCTTTGCCTATGCTTTGATATTCGGCAAAAAAAGCCGTCTTTTCATTTTGCGCGTTACGCCAATTATCCCAGCCTATAGCAACTATGTGGCTGCCCATTTTGGTATTGATGTAAACAGCTTTAGCATCAGGGCGCCACGGCCGGCCCAGGAAAACTTTTTTAACGCTATCAACTGCGGTAAGCTCACAATCAAAAAACACAAAGCCAAATGACTGACGTGCAGTAGTTGCCGGAGCGGCGATAAAAGAGTTTCTAAGATTTTTGATCACACAATGCTGAAATACTGCTGTGGCTTCGCCAAAAATAAAATCGGTAGTGCCATCAATGGAGCAGTCTTTATAAAACTGGCGGCTGTTTTCGGTGGCTGCGTATAATGTGTCCTGGTTGCCCAGCAAATTGCAATTGATGATGGCAGATCGGTCGCCTTCCACATGCAGAGCCACCGCCTGCCCTAACGGTCCGGAGGCATTGATTATACTGAGGTTTTGTGCGATAAAATCATTGCCCTGAACCAGGACGGTGTAAGATGTATAGGTGGTGAACTTCTCTTTCCCAAAAGCATCCTTACCCTGTGGATTTGGCTTGCCCGAAAAATCACTATTGGTGACAATGGTATTTTCCTTATCCTCACCTATTAATGAAATTTTGGTTTTCCATGAAGGTATAATCAGTTTTTCATGATATGTACCTTTTTTAATATGGATAGATACCTGTTGTTGCGACAAATCACGCACGGCATTTACAGCTTCCTGAATAGTTTTAAAATCGCCGGTACCATCCTGCGCCACGGTAAAACTGGCTGGAAATGTAGCCCCTTGCGCCAACAGCAAAGCCGGTGTTAAAAGAGTGAATATGAATAAAAATAATTTCATCATTTTAAACATATGTTCTTATTTCGCAGCTATTAGCGAACTGTTATCAGCCCCTTGACCAAACTCTACTTTAGTTTTAGCTTTTGACTCATCTGTATTTAACACCTTGATTTGAGCCGATTTTTTGCCTGCAATTTTAAAAAGCAGCTGTGCCTGGTTATAAGTTACCTGATTAAACACTATACCATTGCCGTTTTTGATATTGATAAGTGGATTGGTGTCATTACTATTTAACCGCACATTTTTAAGGCTGATGTTTTGCGCCTCAATAATATCAACCCCTTTGCCTGTTTGGAAGGTGCTATTTTCGATATGGATACCTTTGATGCTCATTTCGGGAAGGCCACGGATCATCAAGGCTTTTTCAGCACCATTACATACCACATTATCAACATAAAAATTGCGGAAAGCCGGGGTAGCTTCCGTTACCGGGATCACAGCTTCATCCTTTACCTCTCCATCCTCACCCGGAGATTTGCCCCCGTAGTACATATCAAACAGTATGGCTTCATGCAAAATATCGCGCATGCTGATATTTTTTATAAATATATTCTCTACAACACCGCCACGGCCACGGGTGGTTTTAAAACGCAAGCCAATATCAGTACCGATGAAGGTACAGTTTGACACAAAAATATTCCTGGCACCGCCAGACATTTCGCTGCCTATCACAAAGCCACCATGCGCCCGGTACACCACATTGTTGCGTACTATCACATTTTCGGTAGGTTTGCCCCGTTTACGGCCTTCCTCATCCCGACCCGATTTAATGCAGATGCCATCGTCGCCAGCATCAAAGGTGCTGCCTTCAATCAATACATTTCTACATGATTCCACATCAATACCATCACCGTTCTGGGCGTTCCAGGGATTACGAACGCGAACATTTTGCACGGTAAGATCCTCACATAACAAAGTATGAACATCCCAGGCTGGCGAATTTTGCAGGGTAACATTTTGCAGCAACACCTTTTTACAATTGGTAAGCACCAACATATTGGGACGGAAAAAATCTTTCAAAGCTTCATTATCTTTAATAGTTTTACCTGCGCCAAGCATACCTGCGTCTGGTGTTTTAGCTCCTGTCATGAAGCTTTCTGAGGGGTACCATGTTTTACCGTTTTCGCTCACTACGCCACCCGATGCTACTAACTTTTTCCATTCTGGCTCGGTGAGCCTGTCTTTACCAATGGCTCGCCATACCTCACCGTGTCCATCTATGATACCATCTCCGGTAATGGCAATATTTTGCAGGTTAGTGCCTGAAATTGGCGATTCGTTACGTACCGCTGCATGGCCCTCATAATTACCCTCTATCAGTTTATACTGGCTTTTATCATCAGTAAATTGCAATAGTGCCGCCCGGCTTACATGCAGGTTTACGTTACTTTTCATAACAATAGGCCCGGTAAGCCAAAACCCCTGCGGAATAAGCACCACCCCGCCACCGTTGGCGCTACAGGCTGCAATGGCTTTATTAATGCTGGCGGTATTCAGCGTAATGCCATCTGCCTTGGCACCGTAACTTGCAATATTAACCGTGTCTTTTTTAAATACAGGGCCGCTTACTTTTGGCAAATGCTGCCAGGAATAAGTTGAAACCTGTGCTGATGTTGTTAATATACCGGCAGCAAGCAAGATTGCAATACCTAATGATCTTTTGATGATGAACATGTTTATAAATAAGGGTTTATAACACCTGTAATTGGTTGAAGATTGATATTCTTCTCACGGAGGTAAGCAGATAGAAAATGCAAATCCCCAAACAAGATTAATTACTCTTTGCTAATAAAAAAAAGATATGTGCAACTAAATCTGTGCAATCGTTTCCGGGAACGATTGCACATTAACTGCATTTAGCCAGCACTGCGAAATCTCATTTTTTACTGTAAATTGGCCGGATAATAAATAATTCCTTATTATTATAAACCGCTTAATCTTCACCAATTATTTACAGGAGCTGAGAGTTAAATTATGTTTGAATCTTATACCATTAAAGACATAGCCAAGGCGCTGGGTTTATCAACCTCAACCGTGTCAAGAGCATTAAACGGAAGTTATGAAATAGGTGCCGAAACCAAAAAACTTGTACTGGAATATGCAGAGAAAGTAAATTACCGGCCAAACCCTATTGCCCTAAGCCTTAAGGAACAAAAAAGCCATTCTATAGGCGTGGTGGTATGCGAGGTGGCCAACGATTATTTTTCACAAGCCATCAATGGTATTGAATCTATTGCCTATAACAGGGGCTATCATGTTATTATTACACAAACACATGAATCTTTTGACAGGGAAAGCACTAACGTAAAACACTTATTATCAAGACACGTAGATGGTTTGCTGGTATCCCTATCTGCCGAAACCGCTGATACCTCTCAATATAAATACCTGCATGAAAAAGGATTCCCGATTGTATTTTTTGACCGGGTTGCCGCTGATGTGAACACCCATAAGATCATCGCTAATAATTTTAAAGGATCATTTGACGCTACCGAACTTTTAATAAATGCGGGTTTTACCAAAATAGCCCATCTAACCAACTCTAATAACTTACTCATCAGCAGGGAAAGGTTTGATGGCTTTAAAGCAGCCCTCGATAAACATCAGCTTGATTTTAAACCGGGATATTTAAAACATTGCGATCATGGTGGTATGATACAGGATGAAGTTGAGTTTGCTGTTAAAGAATTGCTCAATATGGATGAACCACCTGATGCTATTTTTATAGCCAGCGATCGTCTAACCATCAGTTGTATGCATATCCTCAAAAAACTGGGCATAAAAATCCCTCAGGATATTGGCATTGCAGGCTTTACTAACTCTGATGTAGCCGAGTTATTTGATCCACCATTAACAGTGGTACGGCAACCTGCATTTCAAATAGGTCAAATGGCTACCGAAATACTAATAAAAACCATTGAAAGTAAATGGCCCATTGAAGATTTTATTACAGAGCAGGTAGAAACTGAGCTCATCATCAGGTCATCCTCACAGAAACCTTTTTAAATAAAAGGCCTCATATCTTTTCGACATGAGGCCTTTTATTTAGTTAAAAACAGGAGATTATTCCAATGTTTTTACGCCACTGATGCTCGCTGCTTTTTCCTGATGAAGATCAAAAACAGTGACAGCATTTTTCCCTTTGTGTAACCAGGTTGCAGGGCAATACAGGTGAAATTGAGGGCCTACATTCCAGTAACGGCCCAAATTGTGTCCGTTTACCCAGATCACCCCTTTTTTAAAGTTACTTAAGTCGAGATAGGTATCTGCTACAGTATTCAACTCAAAGCCGCCGTTAAAAAATACACCGTCATGAAAACCTTCAGGATATTTTGCTTTAAGCGAGGCAACAAACTTCTCGTCCATCGGCAGCTTAAATATTTGCCAATTGGTAAGGGTCATTCCTTCCAGGGTAACACGATCAGTAATGCCTTTGCGGTCAATCATATACTGGGCGAAGTTAATGTGCCCCATGTTTTCCACTAAAATATCCAGAACAGGATCTTTCACATCGGTTTTAGGTAGCTTGATAGTCCAGTTGCCACCATCGCGATATATAGAGTCAACCAGTTTACCATTCAATAAAACCAGGGCATAGTCATGTGGCTCGGTAATGGTTAAACTACCGCTTTTATGACCGATTAATTTGGTACGGTACAAAATAAAACCGCTGTATTGACCCAAACTCTCCATAGGCTGTACCTGCGGCGATTTGATAGCTGCTGGTAACTCTTTCCAAACGGTGGTAAATGGCTGCATCTGAAAAGCAGGTATCTCCGTTGTTGGGATTGCTTTAGGGACTTCCGGAATTTTATATTTCACATATTTGGCAATCAGATCACGCAGTGCAAAATATTTTTCGGTAGGTGCGCCTTGCTCATTTACAGGGGCATCATAATCATAACTGGTTACATCGGGCTGAAACTGTGTTGGGTTAAATGCATTTGCACCGGCATTGTAGCCAAAGTTTGTACCGCCATGTATCACATATAAATTAAATGATCTCTTATGTTCAAGCAGGTATGTTACCTGTTTTAATATATCGGCCTTATTGGGCTTTTGCCATTTTTCTTTCCAGTGGGTTAACCAGCCGGGGTAGGTTTCGCTGCTAAAGGCAGGCACATTAGGGTTTTGCTTATTAGCCTGTTCAAAATCAGAATCGCTGATACCACTGTCTAAACCAATTGCAGCACCATCAACACTCCCTGCTTCCAGCATAAAGGCCGTAGGGCCATCAGCAGTATAAAAAGGCACATTGATGCCGTTATTTACCCATAAATTTTTCAGGGTTTTGATGTACTCCCTATCGTTTGAATAACTGCCGTACTCATTCTCTACCTGAACCATGATAATTGGGCCGCCGCTGGTACATAACAATGGTTTAACTTGCTTGGAAAGCACGCTTACATAACGGGTAACAGCAGCCATGTATCTTGGATCCATACACCGTACCTTAATATCAGGTATCTTTAAAAGATAAGGAGGCAGGCCGCCAAAATCCCATTCTGCACATACATATGGGCCCGGACGTAATAATACCCACATACCCTCCTGTTTACAAATGCTGATAAACTCCGCGATGTTCCTATTTTCAGTGGTAAAATCAAATACTCCCGGCTGCTGCTCCAGGTAGTTCCAGAAAACATATGCGGCTATAGTATTACACCCCATGGCTTTAGCCATCTGGACGCGCTGGCGCCAGTAAATTTTAGGGATACGGGCCGGGTGCATCTCACCGCTAATGATCTGGAAAGGCTTACCATCCAATAAAAAATCACTTTTACTAAGCGAGAACACATGCTTTTGCTGTGCATTTGCCAAACCAGCAGAAAAAATTAAAAGCAAAAGAATAAGCTTCTTCATATATAAATTTATTGTTCTTATATAATATACGTTTTGATCATCAGGCTACAGTATTCCAATCTCTGCAACCGTGAAACCATTCCCTTTAATTACATGACGGGCGGTAAACTTAAAGTAACGGGCATTTACCGGTGCGTTCAGTTTCACTGTTTGCTCGATAGGGTTTGAAGCGATGTTGGAAAACTCACCCTCTGCTGCCTGTGTCCAGTTCTGGCCATCCGTACTTACCTGGAAAGTATAGCTATCAACAATACCTTCGGCCTCCGGATTTTTATCCTGACGTGGTAAATAAGTGAATGCTTTTATGCTTTGCGATTTACCTAAGTCAATAGTAATTTCCTGTGGTTTAAAAGCAACCGAATCATTTTTGGTGCAGGTATTGTACATAGTTTTCGGATCTTCGTCAATAGCATTGGCTACGCGGCGTATCCTGTTGTTACCCGCTTGAGGGGCTGATGCTACCCATCCGGCTTTGCTTACGCCAAAAACCTGGGTCTTGGTTTCACTATGCGCGGTTGCTCCATCAAAGCTTATTGCTTTTACAGTACCGCCGTTGCTATATTCAAATGGCTGTTTGTAAACCGGCGATGTTGGTGTTGGTTCGGTACCATCGGTGGTATAATGAATACTGCTTACCGGGGCTTCGGTACCCATGCTTACCTCGCCTTTAATACTGCGCAGTATTTCGGGTGCTGATAAATGTACCGGCTCTTTAAACAATCCGAAATCGCTCAGGGCAATTGCTACCGGAGAGCCTGTGATACGCAGTCTTACTTTGCTTGCTGTAATATTTTGTGGTAAACGTATCAGACGGTTTGCACCAATGCTGGTAACGGAGGCAACTTCTTTCCAGGCGTTATTTTGCCAAATATCAATAGCTGCCCCGTCAATACGCTGGCCAAGCTTTATGTTTTCGCGCAGACGAATAACATTGAAAGTTTTTGGGGTATGCATATCGGCAGTTAATGATGGAGTGGTTACAGCATCATCTGTAGCCCAATAAGTATATCTGTCATTATCCATCAAAAATGCCGTACCAAATTTTGCAGCATTGCCACCCCTTATATTGCTTGCCTTAAAAGTTGCACCCTTTAACTCGTTAACAGCAAATGTTTGTTTGATAACGGTACCAAATTGTTTAAGTATCTGCACGTCTTCGTTGGTTAGCTCGCCGTCTTTATCGGGTGATAAACCAAGGTCAAGACAGGCGCCACGGCCAACGCTTTTATAATACAGGTCAAGCAAGGTATAGGCAGATTTTGTTTGCCCGTCCTGCGCCTTGTGGTAAAACCATCCAGGCCTTGAAGGCACATCGCATTCTGCCGGAATCCAGAACTTACCGTTGCGGGTACCACTTGGGCTTTCCTCATATTTTACGTTACCGTTTGATGGTATTTTGCCATCTGCAGCTTCCGGAGTAAAGGTTGCCCAGTAAGTTTCACCGGCATGGCCTTCTTCGTTACCCACCCAACGAACATCGGGGCCGGCATCACCAAATATGGCGGCACCTGGTTGCATTTTACGGGTAATGGCCCAGGTAGTATCCCAGCCATAATAGGTAGAGCGGTCAATTTTACGTTGTTCGCGCGAGCCACCATAATAGCCATCGCCGCCATTGGCACCATCATGCCATGACATAAACATGGGGCCATAATTGGCATACAATTCTTCCAGTTGTTTACGGTAAACCTCGGTTACGTATGCCGATTTACCATACAGGGCGTTGTTCCTGTCCCAGGGTGAGCAGTAGATACCCATTTTCATGCCCAGTTGCTTACAAGCTTCCTGGTATTCTTTTACAACATCGCCTTTGCCGTTTTTCCAGCTGCTTTGGCTTATGTTATGATCAGTTGTTTTAGTAGGCCAAAGGCAGAAACCGTCATGATGTTTGGCCACTACAACTATACCTTTAAAGCCACCGGCTTTAGCTGCTCCAACTATTTGAAGGGCACTAAACTTTGAAGGATTGAAAATATTAGGATTTTCGTCGCCAAAACCCCATTCCTTATCGGTATAGGTAGCCATGCTGAAATGCACTATGCAATACATTTCGGTTTCCTGCCATCGTAATTGCAACTGCGATGGCAGCACGCCATAAGGTTTGGGGGCCGATTGTGCAAATATTGTTAATGCATTTACCAGCAATAAGGCAACAACTGTTAACTTTTTCATTCTTTTTAAAATGGTTTTCAGATAGGTAAACTTATTTATTTAGGATGGTTTTCAAACAACACAGTCCTGTTTGATACATCCTAAAGTTAATCAAACAGGACTGAAATTGTGCATTGGTATTTTATACCCTTTGCTTACCGGTTACCATCCGGGGTTTTGTTTCAGGTTTGGATTTAAAGTTATCTCATCTGTTGGTATAGGCAGCAGATACATTTTATCGTTCCAGGTACGGTTTGTAATACTTGGATATTGACGTATGTAGTTATTGGCGTCAACAACAACACTGCTTACATCCAGTTTAGCAGCTGTGTACTGAGCACGTAAGGCCGAGGTAAGCTTCATACCCAATATAGTATTAGGATTATTGATCAATGTACCAGCTCTCCATCTTTTGATATCATCAAAACGGAAACCTTCAGAACCTAATTCTACGCGACGCTCCCTGCGGATCTCATCAATTAAAACAGGTAATGTTGGGAAATCTGATTTAGGATCTTTAACCAGGTTGGCTATGATCATATGCGGCATGCCTACCCTATCGCGCAGTTTATTGATTGTATTATCAATAATAGTTTGCGAAGCCAAACCTAATTCTGCTTTGGCCTCAGCTTCAATCAGCAGCGTTTCTGCATAACGGAAGATAAAGAAATCGTATGTAGATGCATTAGCATTCCAAGCAGCCAAACTATTTGAACGGCCTTTAATAGGTTGATAACCGGTTGACGTGGTTGTAGTACCGATACGGGGCAGGGTAATGATGTCACCAGCCAGGAAATCAAAACCACGTGTCGCGATCTGTTGTTTGTAGCGCGGATCGCGGTTAGTTGATTCATCCTCAGGAGTATTATCACCTTTGTAAAGCGGACTTAACGAGGTTGGCAAACCATCTGAACATAAAATAGAGTTCACAAAATCTTTACTGTAACCATCGCCAGCCTGGCCCAATAAACGGTCAATACCGTTCATCAAAATGCTTGGCAAATAACGCATAGGTAATATTGCTTCAGAATTACCCTGCAACTCTTCCTGAATAAACAAATTATAATAATCAGATTGAGGATTGCCTGTACTGTATAATTTGTAGAGGCCCGAATTCATGATCTGCTCTGCAGCGTCTGATGCCGCTTGTAAGTAAGCAGTTTCATCGCCAACTCCAGCGTATTTTCTGTAAGTACCTTCCCACAGGCAAATGCGTGCTTTTAAGGCAAGCGCAGCATATTTACCTAAACGTCCGTTAGGTGGATTTACCGGTAAATTGGCTACTGCAAAATTAATGTCTTTCAATACAGAATCCATCACCTGCTTATGCGGCATTCTTGGGCCGTATAAAACAGATTTTGAGGTATCTACAATGTATTTGTTTATATAAGGCACATCGCCAAAGGCTTTAACTTTTTTCCAGAAATCATTAGCCCTGAAAAACAGGGTTTCGCCTACATAGATATTTTTAGTAGCATCAGGGATATTAGCCTTCTGATAGTTGATCAGGAAAAAGTTACAGGCCCTGATGAGCGCAAAATCCCAGTCAGTACCTGATTGATTAACATTTACCGTACTGCTACCGATTACCGTACCATCCGTATTTGAATTAAAATCTAAAGTAGTGCTACCTGAATAATGATGAGAGGCAGTGCTTGGAATAGTATAGGTGCCGGCTAAAAGCGGATTAATAGTGGCATTAACCTTATCATCTGAATTATCATCAGCCTTAAAAAGGTTTTGTATGGTTAGTGCTGAATAGTACTGATTACAATACAATTGCAGATCGGTTTCATTTTTAAAAAAGTTTTGCGGAACAATATCACTTAAAGGGGTCCTGTTCAGGAAGCTTTCCCTCTTACAAGATGCAACTATGGTTAGCGCCGCACAGGCTATATATAGGATATATTTATTTTTCATTGTTATAATTTTTAACATCTGTTAAACAATAGGCATTGATTAAAATGTTGCCTGAACTCCAAATGACAACGATTTGTTAAGCGGGTAAGCACCAAAAGTGGGCGCAGTTTCCGGGTCATAGCTTTTATTAAGCGATGTAATAGTAAATAAGTTGGCCCCGGTTACATACACTCTTAATTTTTGTAACTTGATGTTTTTAACAACCTCTGATGGCAGGCTGTAACCTAATGTTAACTGTTTGATACGGGCATAACCAGCGTTCAGAATATACTTGTCCTGAGCCTGCTCATTACCACCACCACTAAATCTGATACGCGGATAGTAAGCATTGGTATTAGTAGGTGTCCAGTAATTGGTTGTCATTTGAGATGGGATACTATACTCATCATCCCTGAACGCGTAGAACACATACTCATTAGGATAAAAATCTTGTTTTAAGACACCTTGAATAAAGGTTGCAAAATCAAAGCTTTTGTATGACAGGTTTAAGTTGAAGCCAAATTTATAATGAGGCGTGGTATTACCTATCAGTGTTTTATCACCCATATTGCCTAGAGTGTTGTTACCATAGTTAATCTTACCATCACCATTCAGATCCTTGTATTTGATATCACCTGCAAGCCATTTGTAACCTGCTAATGCTGAATTATCAACAGCGGCTGCCTCGGCGTCTGTTTTATAGAAGCCTTGATTAATATAGCCATATATATTACCCAGGTCCTGGCCCTGTACGAAGTTGTTAGGACTACTGATATTCTGGGTCGGGTTACCTGCATACTTGGTTACACGAGTGTTAGATGTATTGGATAAACCCAAGGTAAGGCTATAGTTTAAATCGTTGATCTTATCTGTATAATTCAAGCTAAACTCCCAGCCATGTGATGTTACTGCGGCCGAATTACTTGGCGGAACCGGGGCACCTAATGTTGATGGTGTTTGCGCACCTGGAGCCAGGATGTCTTTAATATTGGTAATAAAGTAGTCAAACGATCCATTTAACTTACTGTTAAACAAAGCATAATCTAAACCAAAGTTTTTAGTTTGTACTTTTTCCCACGTATAAAGCGCGCTTATAAGACCAGGCGCGGCTACCATGACGCCTTGCTGACCATTTAACAGATAGTTAACAAGCCCAGTTTGTTGTACTGCGATGTAAGGATACTGAAATCCAGATGAAGCCACAGAACTGGCCAGCATATTAAGCATTTGACCGGTTGAACCAATCCCTGGTACCAATTGGTTTGGCAATTGGCCATATGATGCTCTTAGTTTTAACTGGTTAAGCGTGCCTCTTACATCCTCCATGAATGATTCCTGAACTACATTCCAACCTACTGATGCAGATGGGGAAAAGGAATACCGGTTGTTAGGCTGAAAGCGGGAAGTACCGTCATAACGGGCATTGATCTCTACAAGGTATTTATCATCATAAATATAATTTAACCTTGAAAAAGTACCCACCAGAGCATACTCCGTTTCAACACTTCCTACTTGTGGTTTAGGATCATTGTTAATACCTGATGCCGGGAGGCTTGGATCTATTAGATTTTTAACCAAGGTACTACCTAACTGGTAGTGCTGATACTCTTGATTGTAACCAACTAAGGCTTTTAAATAATGCTTACCAAACCTGTTTTCATAGGTGGCAAATGCATTTAAAGCATTGTAATTGTTATTGGTTTTGTTTTCAATTACCTGTGATGGATTTGTCCAAGGGTAAATATCCAGGAATGCGCCATTAACACCGTACTCATTAAACGGTATCAGGTTAGCTTTGCGGTTATCATTTAGTGCATTCCAGGTATAATCAACATTTACAGACACGTGATCAATTGGTCTGATTATTACGCGACCAGTCGTCCAGAAATCATTCTGTGAATCAATATCTCTTCCTGAAAGCGCATTAACCGCCTGCGGATTAGTATAGTTGCCCTGACCAGAGAAATTACCATCAGGGTTATAAACCGGCATTAACGGAGGTATGTTAGAATACAACCATGCACCACCCTGGTTAATACGAGTTTGTGCCGGTTGGTCATTATCAGTATGGGTCATGCTCATGTTTAAGCCCAGGGTTAACCATTTGGCCACGTCAGAGTTTACTTTTAAGGTTGGTGTGTAACGTTGGTAAACCTGGTTAGCTGATTTTTCCAGACCATCCTGCCTGAAATAGCCCAAACTGGTTAAGAATGTAGTTTTACCTTCTCCACCAGAAACTGATATGTTATGCTGTTGTTGAGGAGCCCAACCTGGATATAAAACTTTTGTCCAATCGGTATTACCTACATAGCGGTATTTTTGGTTAGGGCTGCCGTTTGTGCTTGGATCAGGGTAACCAGCTGGATTGTGGGCTGGATCATTAAAATAAGCAGTGGCCATAGTAGAGTCAAGTGCGGTAAATGGTGTGGTTGAATAACCACCGCTTTTTAAACCTGTACGGTTAGCTTCGTTAAACATCTTGATATAATCAAGTGAGTTTACCTGCTCAACCAAACGTGTAGGTCTTGAAATGGTATAAGAACCTGAGTAGGAAACACGTGTTGGGCCAGCCTTTCCACTTTTGGTGGTGATCAGGATTACCCCGTTTGCAGCTCTGCCACCATATATAGCTGCCGATGCCGCGTCTTTTAACACGGTTACACTGGCCACATCATTAGGGTCAATCAGGTTAGGGTCACGTGCTACACCATCAATTAATACCAATGGAGTAGTAGCTACCCCCCCATTTGTTAAACTCAGTGTTGTACCGCCACGTACGTTGAAAGTAGCTGCAGTACCAGGCTGACCACCACCTAAACTTACGTTTAAGTTGGGGATAAGGCCCTGCAATCCGTCGCCAAGGTTTACCATTGGGCGGTTCTCTAATTTATCACTGTTTACAGTAGCTATAGAACCTGTTAGGTTTACTTTTTTCTGTGTACCATAACCTACTACTACAACCTCACTTAAACCTTTTGATGAAGCATCTAAAGTTATATTGATGGCTGTTCTTTTATCAACAGAAACTTCTGCGGTTACATAACCCAGGTAAGAAACTACCAATATACCATTATCAGGAGCGTTGATAGAAAAAGCGCCGTTAAGATCAGTAGCAACACCGTTAGTACCACCTTTAACACGAACAGAAACGCCAATCAGGGCTTCGCCGGTGGCTTTATCTGTAACTTTACCTTTTACAATTACGTCTACAGCTGGGGTTACTACTTCAACCGGAGTTTCGTTTTGTACAGTAGTTGCAGGCTTTGGCACTAAAAGGATATAGTTATTACGTTGTTTGTACATCAGGTCGGTTTGACCTAACAGCAGTTTGAGTGTTTGTTCAACTGTGCGGTTGCCGGCGGGCAGGGTAACGTTATTATACGCCTTAAGCTCATCATTTTTATAGGCGAACCTGAAATCGGTTTGCTTTTCAATTTGCTTTATAGCGTACTTGAGTGTCTGATTATTGACACTCATGACTACACTGATGTCTCTTATTGTTTGGCCCCTGGTTACACTGGCAAACAACATATTACAACAAGTAAGTAAAACAGTAAAGGTAATGGTGGTATACCTCATAATACGAAGAAGTATGGTTAAATGTACAGTGCTCTTTTTGGGAACAGAAAAAAATTTAAATAGTAAAAATTTCATAATTTTACTTTGATTTAAGCGGTTTTAGGAAACTGGTTTAAACTCGATCGGTAACAGAACTGATACTTCTGTTATCTTGCTAAAAGCCGTTGCGGTTGGCGCCGCAGCGGTTTTTTCATAAAGGTTCACCATCATTTTGATGGCCGTAGTTGCGTTATTTTTTTCTCATGTATTGCTTTTTTTAAGTTTAGTTAATTAGTGTCTTAATATTATTTGATAGTAATTTCATTGGCATTGCGTTCATACCTGAACCTCGAAAGCTCACTCAGCACATTCATCACCTGGTCAATATCCTCATGTTTTAAAAACGATGCTGTAAAATTGAAAGCCTTTGCTTTAGGATTAGCAAACGCTATTTTAACATTATACCAGCGTTCAAGCACCTGGGCTGCTTCGCCGAGGTTTGTATTATCAAAAATCAGATCGCCACTCATCCAGCGCAACCTCGAAGCATTAACTTTATATTTTTTAGAATCGCCACTTAACTGATTATAACTCAAACACTGGTTAGGCGTTAGCACACTCAGCAATTTGCGCTGCAAACCAACACTCACTTTACCCCTCGCCACGGTAACGCTCATTTTGTTTGAATCATATGCCTTAATGTTAAAAGCAGTTCCCAATACCTGTGTGAATACCCTGCCTGTGTGTATAATGAATGGCCTTTTGGGGTCATGTGTCACATCAAAATAGGCCTCACCTTCCAGGTATAATTCTCTTTTACTGCCCGTAAAATTGGAAGGGTATTTTAGCTTACTACCAGAGTTAACCCAAACTTGTGTACCATCGGGCAGGCTTAGTTGTATTTTTTTACCATAGGGAACTATTTTTTCATAATAAACAAGTGCTTGCTGTGCCGGTGTTTGCTTTGCCTTATATGCAACAAAAAGTACAATGCTTAATACTATGAATATGCCGGCCGCAACTGACATCCATCTTCTAAAATGAAAAACCGGCTTTTCAGGCGGTTCTGAACTCAGAGAAAACCTCGGATCGGCTGTTATTTTTTGATACAAATGTTCTCTTTGTATTTCATCAAAGGAATGCACTTCATTGAGCATATCCCACTCCTGCTCCATAAGCTCATATAAATCCTGATCATCTGCCGACCTGGAAATGCAGGCCATTAATTCATCATAATCTTCGCGGCTTATGTTATTAGCGGTATATCTTTTTAAAAGAAAACTTATACGTTCCTTATTCACTGGGTCTATTTTAAATTACAATCGATGCCGAAATATAAGGTAATACACATCTGAACAGGCTTAGGACTACCCGCTTTTAAAATATTTTTAAAAAGTTGTTAATTAATTAAGAAAACCGCAAAATGTTGAAAAAATGATTCAAAAAAGCCTATAATTTAACAAGTAAGCCAATTAAACGCACAACATGGTTAATTTTAGTCATGATATTTTATCACAACATTATGTTTTTATTATCAAATCTTTTTTAGATTTGGTAACTCGAAGTAATTTAACCCCTTGTATTAGTGAAGTTATTGGAAAATCAAAGTGAAAAATATGCTGCCCGTCTCAAAAGGGACGATCAAGCGGCATTTCATGAGATTTATAGTATTTACAGTAAAAGGCTCTATAACTTTGTCTATAGCTTTCTGAAAAACAAGGAATTAAGTGAAGAAGTTGTTCAGGAAACCTTTTTAAACCTGTGGATAAACAGGGCTAAACTTAACGAATCGTACCCGATTGGCCCCTATCTGTTTACCATGGGCAGAAGATTAACCCTTAACGCGTTAAGACAATTCACTACTTCAAAAGCAAGTCTGGAAAAACTTTGGCAATCGATTACATACTTACACAACGACACTGAAGAAACTGTATTACTCAACAACTTACAGGACTTTGCCGAAACCGCTTACAAAAATCTACCTAAACAGCAACAGCTTGTTTTCAGGCTTAGCCGTGAAGAAGGATTATCATATGATGAAATTGCGGATCGGCTACAGATATCAAAAAATACGGTAAAAAACCACTTAATTGCAGCACTTAAAAATTTAAGAACACAATTTTCCCGGTCAGATATTGTTTACCTGTTTTTTATAATACTTTCCATGTTGGCTAAAAGCAAATAATCACTTTTAGCCAACCCTACTCATTTATATAGTAATATTTTCCAGGTATTTATAACCGCTCCCGGTATTAATGAGCAGCACTTTTTCTTCGGGTTTTACCCATTGAGATGCCTTAAGCTTTTTATAAGCCTGCCATAATGATGCGCCCTCAGGAGCTATCAACATACCTTCGTTACGGGCTATTTCCTTTAAAGCTATGCTCATTTCTTCGTCACTGATAGTAATAGCGGTTCCCTTACTATCGCGCAAAACTTTAAGTATAACTTTATCCGCATATGGCTTAGGTACACGCAAGCCATTGGCAATAGTAAAACCACCATCGGCAAATTCAGATACGTACTGGCCTGCATGAAATGCCTTAACTATACCATCACAGCTTTGCGATTGTACAGCTACCATCCTTGGCCTTTTGGCACCTATCCAGCCCAATTGCTCCATCTCATCAAAAGCTTTCCAGATACCTATGAGCCCGGTGCCGCCGCCGGTGGGGTAAAATATTACATCGGGAAGCTGCCAGTTAAACTGCTCGGCTATTTCATAACCCATGGTTTTTTTACCCTCCAGCCGGTAAGGCTCTTTCAGGGTTGATACCTGGAACCAGTTATTTAGCAAAGCGTGTTCGTTTATCAGCTTGCCGCAGTCGCTGATGTTTCCATCTATTTCAACCAGGTCTGCACCATATAAACGACACTCATCTTTAAAAACCTGTGGCGTTTGTTTAGGCATGTACACAATAGCTTTCATGCCACCACGAGCCGCGTAGGCAGCCAAAGCTCCTCCTGCATTTCCGGCTGTTGGGGTAGCAATTGTTTTTATACCGAGTTCTTTTGCTTTTGATACCGCAGCACTTATACCCCGTGCTTTGAAAGATCCGGTTGGATTTCCTGACTCATCTTTCCAAAACACCTCATTACCCGTAGTAAACTGTTTAAGATTTTCAACGGGTATTATGGGGGTAAACCCTTCGCCTAAGGTAACGATGTGCTTTTCATTAATCACCGGCAAAAACTCCTTATACCTCCACATAGTTGCAGGTCTGCCCTGCAAAACAGATTTGCTGATGCCGCCTGTTAAATTGTATTGGGCAAACAGGGTAGATTTGCAAGTTTCATTGATGCAAACTGTATTAATTACCGCTGCATTATGTGTAGTGCCGCATTCAGGGCATTTTAAATTTGTTAACAACGACATTTCTGTCAATTCAATATGATTAATCACTGATGGTTATGTTTTATTTGCTAATCCGTTCCCTCTAATCGTAAATATTACTTCCCTGCAAAAATGTCTCCGGCATTCCAAGTGGGCCGCTCAGCTTGCTGCGCTACCAGGTAACCGATCAGAAAATTGAGCTGAGCATATTTTTTTCCAGCCTCAAAATCAAATATACCATTAATATCGTCCTGAGGTTTGTGATAATATTTGGCCCGCCATGGAGCTACAATCTCATTCATGTTATTTTTACCATCGGCCGTTTTACTGCCGTATTTAACATGGAGGGCTGGTATACCCTGTAAAACAAAGCTATACTGATCACTTCGGGTAAAGCGTGCCTGTTTGGGTTCAGGGTCTGGCTCTACGCCGAGGTTAAGATGATCTGCCGCCTGTGCTACCTGATTTGCAAGAGATGAATGCTCGGCTCCTAAAGCTGTAATTGACAGCAGTGGGGCAATAATAGTGGGCATATCTGTATTTACATCAGCTACCATGCTGTTAACTGGTACAGTGGAGTATTTGGCAAAATAGCCTGATCCTAAATCACCCAGTTCTTCGCCAGTTAACAGTGCGAGTAATACCGAGCGTTTAGGTTTAATTTTAATGTTTTTATATACATTAGCTATAGCCAGTAAGCTGGCCACACCTGAAGCGTTATCATGAGCACCGTTATAAATAGAATCTCCCTCAACAGGTGTGCCTATGCCTAAATGATCTAAATGAGCACTATGCACTACGTATTCATTTTTCAACTCCGGATCGGTACCCGTTATTTTACCAATTACATTGTAACTTGTGATATCCTGATAGATAGATGCGTACGAAATGTTAAATCCAACCTTTAAAGCGAACGAGCTTGACTGCCCTGCTTTAAGCTTATCAATAATTGATTGTAAAGGTTTATTAGTGCTGTTAAGTAATAATTTGAATATGTTGTAATTGACAGTTCCAAATACACTTATCTGATCAGAATAATAGGTACGTGATAAAGTTACTTTATTCTGATTATCCAATACACTGTAAATACCTTTGTCAATACTGTTCAGATGCGCCGTAGAATCTGAAGAACCCATGATTACCCCTACAGCACCATGCTCGGCCGCAACTTTTAAAATTTGGGACGTATTCATGGTGTGTGCAGCTACAGATGACGAAAATTTATCCGGAGCACCACGAGTAATCAGTACAATTTTTCCTTTTACGTCAATTCCGGCATAGTCATCGTAACCAAGTCCCGGCTCGCTGATACCAAAGCCTGCAAACACCAGCCCTGCCGATAGTTTAACTTGAGGCACCGACGGATTAGGATAAATAATATAGCTATCATCACGTAGTGTAAGGCCATTTACCTGCCCGCTGCTTAACGATAGAACCGTATTTTTGATAAATGCCCTGCGAAGCCTTACTGTTTGCAGCCAGGTGCCGTTTTCACCGGCGGGTTTAACATTTAGCGCTATTAACCGGCCAATTACATAATCTACAGCCATTTTATACCCTTCTGTTCCTGGCGCACGGCCTTTAAGCTTATCATCAGCCAGGTATGTGATATCGGCCTTCAATTGATCCGAGCTAACCTGAGCCATCGCCTTTTCAACATTAGCGCCTAATTTTATTTGCTGGGCAGATACATTATTAACAAACAAAATTGTGGAGGCGAGCAAAAATAGCCTGCAAATTTTAACCATTACTTATATAAATTATAAATACACAACAAACAATAGCCCGCAAGTTATTAACTAAGCTACTTACCGGCAAATTTTTAGCGATAATGTTACCTTTATAACGAATAAGTTAATAATACCAGCTATAATTTAAAAGCTTTTAATACAAAGTCCCGAAGCTTATAGAAACTTCGGGACTTTTATACATTCAAAAAAACAATTTCACCCCTAAAAATGCAGGGATTCTTATTATTTTTTCTGGTAGCTGCCAAATAACTTCACTAATCTATCCGGATAATCAGATATTATACCATCAACCTTTAAATCGGCAAGGGTTTTCATATCCGCCTCATTATTTACTGTCCATGGTAATACTTTAACATGATTTTCATGAGCCGTTTTTACCATTGCCTCATTCACACTTCTATATTCAGGGCTTATGATAGTTGGTGTAAAACCTAATCTTTGAATATTAACCTCATATGTACCTGTAGATGTTAAAAACGCGGTTGTCATTTTAGGCCACTTCTCGTGCAATACCCTCAACGTACGTGGATCAAATGATTGTATAATAACACGCTTTGCTATTTTCTTTTCGGTAATTACATCCATTAATAATTTCACAAACACATCGGGCACCGGGTTAGATATGTTATCGCCTGCCGGCTGACTTTTTGTTTCAATATTATAGTACACCGGTTTAAGATGGTTTACTTTAACGTAATGCTCAACACTATCAATAAGTTCTGATAATAAAGGCTTATAGGTTTTTACCTGTTTCTGTTCAGGAAATTCAGGGTGTGGTTTTACACCTTCCTGAAAGGCACGGATGCTGTCATAAGGCATCTTGTATAAAATGTAGTTTCTTTCTTCGGCCTTAGTTATTGCAGATCCATCGGGTTTAAGCATAATAACCGACGACATGGTTTGATCGTGCGAAACAACTACTTTTCCATCAGCTGTTATATTACAATCCAACTCCAGCGTACGTACACCTACTTTTACACCATTAAGCATAGACGGTACACTATTCTCCGGCATAAGCGCCCGGCCACCGCGGTGACCTTCGGTATCAAATTCCTGTGCTTTGAGGGCAAACAGGCTACCGCCGGTAAGCAGCAGCGTTAATAAGTACTTCATGTTTTTCATTCAGTTCAGTTGTATTAATGAGCGGCCAATATCATCAATTTTTATAATCTGTATGTGTATAATGTGTTAAATCAATTTGCGGGATAACGATGCTACAGGCCTTAATTTTTAAACAGGTAACATTTGTGTCCCTAATTGTTAAGATATTTGACAACATACAGGTTCAGGAACATTTTGGTAAATAGCACAATCAGCAATCAGGAAGAAAGCCCTGCAAATCATACTTTTATTTTAAAAGGCGTCGCTTTTGAAAATATCAATGAAACACTCATTGCCCGATATACGGCCGGTGAGATAGTTTTTGATGTTGGCGGATACCTGGATATTGTACCTGTAACCCTAAATATTAACGAGGGTACATTTACTCACCAGCGCGCGGTCAGCTTCCCTAATGTTACCGTTGTACAAAACACGGAGCAATTATTGGTTTTATGTGATTGCCAGTCCCAACCCGGTAAACTATGTCCGCATCAGGCACAGGTATTAATGGCCATTATCAAACGGGATGAACTAAGCCTATTTTTTAATCCAGTCCAACGCCTCGAAAAATTAAAAAGAACAGCACTTGATTATGGTCTTGAAAATGAACCCGATCTGGATAGTTTTTTCAACTTACAGTATCTGGATAAAAAAACAAGTATAACACCAGCATTACCCTCACTTATTCCGGTTACTAAAGAAAGTCTTGGTGCTTTAAAACAAATTATAATACCTGCTGAATCTGCAATAAGTAACCACCCTGCTGATGATGCTGAACAATTTACCTGCATTGTTTTTAAACAGCATAAGTACTACAACTATCTGTATGTAGAACTTTATAATGCACTAAAGACAAAGGACGGCAAAGTTAAAAATCCGCTGAAACCCGTAAATGCCTTAGATCATATTTGGGAAACCGAAGATCATGAGCAGTTAAAGTTTTATACCGCTGTCAATAAATTTCAAAACCATTTAAACAGCAAAACATCCGCTACAGATATTAGCGCTTTACGTGCTATTGTTAAAAACCCATTTAACTACGATTTTTATTATCATAACAGCGAAGTATCAGAAAATATAACCGCATCATCGGTAGTACCGGTTAAAGTTTATTTGATGCCACACGACATTAACCTGGCTATAAATACACAAAATCAGTTTTACGAGCTTTCTGGTCAGTTAAAAATTGATGGTAAGGCGTATATGTTAAAAGACCTCACCATTAAATTCACCTACTTTGTTTTGATTGAGAATACACTTTACCTGATAGATAACCTGCAGGCACTGGGTATAATTGAGCTTTTAAAGAAAAAACCAGATAACTTACTCGTACATCAATCTAAATACAAAGAGCTTAAAACACACCTCTTATCTGGATTAGAAGATAAGGTAAACATTGCCTACCAACATATTAAAGCGGCAACAGCCGTGCAATTACAACAACAGGGATTTAACATAGAAACCGAGAAGATCATTTACCTCTCTGATTTTGGCAGCCATGTCATGATCATTCCCGTTATGCGCTATGGCGAGGCCGAAATACCCGTACGCACCAAAAGAAACATTTTTGGTGTAGATGATAAGGGCAATGAATTTATTGTAAAGCGTAACGATGATGCCGAGCTTGCCTTTACAACCCTGCTTATTAAACAACACCCCTATTTTGCAGAACAGTTAGAAAATGACCTGCATTATTTCTACCTGCATAAAAGGCATTTTTTAAATGAAGAATGGTTTCTGCATGTATTTGAAGAATGGGCAAACCAACGTGTTACTGTATTAGGTTTTAATGAGTTAGAAGGTAACAAACTTAATCCCGATAAAGTTAATATTACTATAAGGGTACTAAGTGGTATCAATTGGTTCAATACTGATATTAGTGTACGCTTCGGCAACAAGAAAGCTGCCTTAAAACAGGTGCATAAAGCTGTGCGTAATAAAAATAAATACGTTCAGTTAGATGATGGTACCCTCGGTATTTTACCCCTTGAGTGGATTGAAAAATTCACCAAATATTTCAATTCGGGCGAAATTGTGGATGCCGAAACCCTACGTATCTCCAAAACCAATTATTTAACCGTTGAAGAATTATTTGATCAGGATGTACTGGCAAATGAGGTAAAGCTTGAGCTAAAAACCTATCGCGAAAAACTGAGCGATTTTGAACACATAAAAGAAATCAAGGTTCCGGATGGGTTAATGACCACACTGCGCCCTTATCAGCAGCAAGGCCTAAACTGGCTTAACTTTTTAGATGACTTTAACTTTGGCGGTTGCCTTGCCGATGATATGGGGCTGGGTAAGACCATACAGATCATCGCTTTTATTCTTTCGCAAAGAAACAAGGCAAAGCATAATACCAATATACTGATAGTACCCACTTCCCTCATTTTTAACTGGCAGCAGGAAGTTCTGAAATTTGCTCCATCGATAAAAATGCATACTATATACGGCACCGACCGTATAAAAAACACCAATGGTTTTGATCAGTATGAATTAATACTCACCTCATATGGTACGCTGCTGGCCGACATAGGCTTTTTAAAAACTTATATGTTTAACTATGTTTTTTTAGACGAGTCGCAGTACATTAAAAACCCCGACTCACAACGCTACAAAGCCGTAAGACTGCTCCAATCACGCAATAAGATTGCTATAACAGGCACCCCTATCGAAAACAATACGTTTGACCTGTATGGTCAGCTGTCCTTCGCTTGCCCGGGTTTGTTGGGTACCAAACAATACTTTAAAGATATTTACGCCGTACCTATTGATAAATTTAAAGTAAAAAAACGTGCTACCGAATTGCAAAACAAGATCAGGCCGTTTATTTTAAGAAGAACCAAACAGCAGGTTGCAGCAGAACTGCCCGAGAAAACAGAAATGGTACTTTATTGCGAAATGCAAGAGCAGCAACGCAAAATTTATGATGCTTATGAAAAAGAGTTCAGAGAGTTTATATCGGCTACCAATGGTGATGTGTTGAAGAAAAGCCCTATGAATGTGCTGAAAGGGCTAACTAAACTAAGGCAAATTTGTGATTCGCCCTTATTGCTGAACGGGGAAAAGCCACCGGGCGATGAAGCGGCTAAAATTGATACCCTGATAGAGCAAATAGAAAGCAAATCGCCCCAGCATAAGATACTGGTGTTCTCTCAGTTTGTTTCTATGCTTGATTTGATCAGGAAGCAACTTACAGCCCGAAATATTAGTTTTAGCTGGTTAACCGGCAGTACCCGCAACCGTGAAGCAGTGGTAAACCAGTTTCAAAACAACCCGGATATCAGGGTGTTTCTGATCAGTATGAAAGCAGGTGGTACCGGCTTAAACTTAACCGAGGCTGATTATGTTTATCTGGTTGACCCATGGTGGAACCCTGCCGTTGAAAACCAGGCCATTGATCGCTCGCACCGTATTGGTCAGGATAAAAAAGTAGTTGCCGTACGCTTGATAAGCCCGGATACTATTGAGGAAAAAATTATGCAAATGCAGGATTCAAAAAAAGTACTGGCAGATGGCCTGATAAAAACGGAAACATCTTTCCTTACAT
>Ga0247742_10000470_pt1 | contig 32636 bp, 28 predicted proteins | sample UWRJL208509C2_FD_180944 | JGI IMG/M metagenome (GOLD analysis project Ga0247742, IMG submission 180944) | Plant litter microbial communities from Arlington Agricultural Research Station in Wisconsin, United States - UWRJ-L208-509C-2 | ecosystem: Environmental > Terrestrial > Plant litter >...
TGAGCGAATCGTGGACGACGTCCGCGTCCGGGGCATTTCACCCACCCGGCTTGCGGATTCCTGGCGTGAGCTGATCACGCGGCTCCTGCGCGCGGCCTAAACAGCCAAGGGCCGGCGAATATGCCCGTGGGGGCACTCCTGCCCGCTCCTCGGTGAGCCCATAAGTATCGCTGGGGTCCTAAACATGACGCAACCTGCACATAACAATCTGGCTGCAGCCGCGAAACTGGACACCGTGAAGCAAAACGTGAAGCAGTTATTGTGGTAGTTTCCTCTTGAATGTGACGCATGCCATACAGGGCTGGTGATCACTGAAGGGGCGTGGGGACCCAACCACCCGCTGCGCAACTTCGCAGCTGACGCCGGCCACAGCCGGGAACCGCGGAAGGACGAGCTTTGAGTTTTGCCACGATTCGGGGCAGCCACCCGACATGCTGAAATATCTGATGAAGCGGTCGGGAATCTACCTGATCATGATCTTCCTGACCACGAGTGCGGGGTACTTCCTGGCGGTCTCGTCGCTGAAGCCCGCAGTTCTGGAGCAGGAGAAAATCCCGCGGCCAACTCCCGAACAGGTAGCGGCGTCCTTCAGGGGACTCGGTCTTGATCCGGAGTTGAACCCGTGGGAACGGTACATTCAATGGCTCTGGGGCATTGTCACCCGCTGGGACTGGGGCCGCAGCCCCAACGGCGCGTTCGTCAACGCCGAGTTCGCCGACCGCGTGTTGGTCTCCACCCGGCTTTTCATCGCCTCGATCATCCTGACCTTGGTGATCGGCGTCGCCCTCGGTGTCTATTCCGCCGCACGCCAGTACAAGTTCCAGGATCGCGTCATCACGTCCTACAGCTACCTTGTCCACATCCTCCCCGCGCCCATCGCCTACTTCCTGGTGCAGCTCGGGGCCATCGGCATCAACGAGGCCGTCGGGGAGCGCATCTTCTTCGTGACAGGAATTTCGACGCCGGGAATCGACCCCGGTTGGCCAGCTTTCGTTGACATGGTGGCCCACTATGCCGTGCCCACCTTCGCGATGACCGTCTTTGGTTGGGCTGGCTACCAGATCGCCCAGCGGCAGTACCTGTTGGACAACGTCAATGCCGACTTTGTCCGCACCGCCCGGGCCAAAGGACTCACCCGCAACCAGGCCATCAGGAAGCACGCGCTGCGCGTGTCCTTCATCCCGGTTGCCCAGAGCATCGCGTTCACCATCCCCGCAATCTTCACCGGCGGATTCTTCGCCGAGGCCATCTTCGCCTGGCCAGGAATCGGCCTCTGGAGCATCCAGGCCATCAGCCTGCAGGACGTCAACGTGGCCACGGCCACCTTGGCCTACGGGTCAGTGATCTTCGCGATCGGCGCCATCCTTGCTGACTTCGCCACCACACTGGTCGATCCACGAGTGAGGGTCCAGTAATGACAAACATCATTGATCCCATTGCGGAAATCGACGAATCCCGGGTTGGCGACCAGGACGTGGTCATTGGCAAGTCCCGAATCATCTTCCGCCGCTTCATGCGGAACCGGACCGCCGTCGCCGGCTTGTTCATTTTCCTCGCGTTGTTCCTTTTCTCGATCTTTGGCGGGTTCCTCACCTCATGGGACAAGGACACCATTGATCCGTTGAACATTGGCATGCCGCCGTCGCCGGACCACTTGCTCGGCACCACGCAGGCCGGTATAGACCTCATGGCGCTCATTGTCGATGGCACCCGGACGTCCATTCTCATCGGTCTGATCGTGGGCGGCTTATCTGTCCTGATCTCCGCCGTGTACGGCTGCACCATGGCGTTCTTCGGCGGCAAGGTGGACGCCACCATGCTGTTCATCCTCGAAGCTCTCATCATGATGCCCGCCATTCTGGTGGTGGCAGTGGCAACCAGCGGCAGCGGTGGGCTGAAGGACCTGCCCAGCTGGCTCCTGCTGGTGGTCGTGCTCCTGTTTTTCAGCTGGATGGGAACCGCCCGCCTGGTGCGCTCGCTGTCCATGTCCCTCATGCAGCGCGATTACGTCAAAGCCGCCAAATACATGGGTGTCCCCTCCCGACGTATCGTGTGGCGCCACCTTGTCCCCAACATCGGCTCGCTGCTGGTCCTCGACTTCACCCGTGGCATCACCGGCGCCATCCTGGCCGAAGTCGCGTTCTCCTTCATCGGGATCGGCATCAAACTCCCTGATGTCAGCCTCGGTGTCCTGATCGGGCAAGCCACGGGGCAGGTGTCCTCCTTCCCGTGGATGTTCTGGGTTCCGCTCACCGTCATGTTCCTGCTGACAGGCTCCCTGGCCATGATGAACGACGGACTCCGTGACGCCTTCGATCCCAGCTCCAGTTCAATTGGCCGGGCGAAGCAGGCCAAGCCCCAGACTGCGAAGAAGACCACCAAATGAGCACCAACATCACTCCCGCCGAACGCCTCCGCGACGCCGGACTCTACGCCCCCGGTGACGCCGTCCTCAGCGTCCGCGACCTGAACGTCCGGTTCAACTCTGAGAATGGCGTAGTCCACGCAGTCCGCGGCGTGGATTTCGACCTCATGCCCGGCAAGACCCTGGGCATTGTGGGCGAGTCCGGTTCCGGCAAGTCAGTCACGTCCATGGCCATCATGGGGCTGCTCCCTGAAACCGCTGACATCACCGGCTCCGTCCGCTACAAGGGCAAGGAACTCCTGGGCCTCAGCGACAAAGCCATGTGCAAGCACCGTGGCAGCGACATCGCCATGGTCTTCCAGGACCCGCTGTCCTCGCTCACTCCCGTTTACACGGTGGGTAACCAGATCATCGAGGCACTGACGGTCCACAACCCCACCATGAGCAAGCAGGCCAAAGAAGCCCGCGCCGTCGACCTTTTGCGGATGGTGGGCATCCCAAGCCCCAAGGACCGGCTCAAAGCATTCCCGCACGAATTTTCCGGCGGCATGCGCCAGCGCGTCATGATCGCCATCGCCATCGCCAACGATCCTCGCGTACTTATAGCGGATGAACCCACGACGGCGTTGGACGTCACCATCCAGGCGCAGGTGCTGGAAGTCCTGCACACCGCGCAGGAGGAGACGGGTGCCGCCGTCGTGATGATCACGCACGACCTCGGCGTCGTAGCCGGCATGGCTGACGACATCATGGTCATGTACGCGGGCAAGCCTGTGGAAACCGGAACTGTGGAGGACATCTACTACAACCCCCGGATGCCGTACACGCTCGGCTTGCTGGGTGCCGTCCCGCGCGTGGACACCGCCACCAAGCAGTCGCTGGTTCCTATCGAAGGAACGCCGCCCAACCTCGCATTGCCAGTGACCGGGTGCTCATTCGCCGCCCGCTGCCCCTTGGTCAGCGACGCCTGCCTGCACGGTGAGCCGGAGCTGTTCCCGGTGCCGGGCACGGAAGGCCAGACGTTGGGGCATAAGGCTGCGTGCATCAAGTCCAATGAACTCTCCGGCAACGCTGACGCTCACAAGATTTTCCACGCGCCGCCCAAGCCGGTGTCAAAGTTCGACGGCGTCGCCCGCGCCGAGCGCGCAAAGGTCCTGGAACTCAAGGACGTGAAGAAGCACTTCCCGTTGCTCAAGGGTGCCTTGATCAAGCGACGGATCGGCACGGTCAAGGCCGTGGACGGCCTGAGCTTCGACATCCGCGAAGGCGAGTGCGTCTCCATTGTGGGGGAGTCCGGCTGCGGCAAGACCACCACGCTCCTGGAAATCATGGAGTTCCACCCTGACCAGGTGGGCGAAGTGGTGATCGGCGGCGTCAGCAACAAGGCAGCAACCAACCACAAGACCACCATGGCCATGCGCAAAGAAATGCAGATGGTCTTCCAAGACCCCACGGGCGCCCTGGATCCGCGCTTCACGGTGTACGAGGTCCTGGCCGAACCGCTGGAAAACCTGGGCATGCCCAAGGCCGCCATCAAGAAACGCATCATGGAACTCATGAAGCTGGTGGGCCTGCAACCTGACCATGTGAACCGCTTCCCCAACCAGTTCTCCGGAGGCCAGCGCCAGCGCATCGGCATTGCCCGGGCACTGGCGGTCAACCCCAAGCTCGTGGTCCTGGACGAACCGGTTTCTGCCTTGGACGTCTCCGTCCAGGCCGGCGTGATCAACCTGTTGGACAAGCTCCGGGCAGAGCTGGGCCTGAGCTACCTGATGGTGGCGCATGACCTCTCGGTGGTCCGGCACATTTCAGACCGTGTGGCCGTGATGTACCTCGGCAAGATTGTGGAAACCGGAGACGTGGACGACGTCTTCGACAACCCGCGCCACCCCTACACCCGGGCACTGCTGTCCGCGATCCCGGTGCCGGACCCCACACTGGAACGCACCCGCGAGCGCATCATCCTGCAGGGTGACCTTCCCAGCCCGCTTGATGCTCCCAAGGGATGCAACTTCGCAACCCGCTGTCCCGTGTTTGCCGCCCTCCCTGCCGCAAAGCAGGAAAAGTGCCTTACTCTGGAGCCGCCACTGGCTTCGGAAAAGGAAGGCACACAGGACTTCGCCTGCTTCTTCCCGGACGGAGAGATAGATGCCGACATGCTGGTGGTGCATGCCTGACGACATATGAAGCATTGAAGAATCCCTGGTCTCAATTCGCACAAGATATTTCAGTCGTAAACATGAAGGGCAAACCATGAAGAAATACACGACGATCGGTGGCGTAGCGCTCGCAGCAACGCTCATGCTGACCGCTTGCGGCGGGGGAACGCCGTCGGGTCCGGCCTCACAGAAGGCCGAAGAGAGCGGCGGCGACATCAGCAAGCTGATCAGCGTCAACGCCAAGGAAGCCAAAGACCTGGAGCAGGGTGGCACCGTCACCTTGGCTGTAGGCAGCATTGGTCCCGACTTCAACGGGTTCTCCAATGTGGGCAACAGTGCCGACAACTCCGCGCTGATGACGCCTATCAACACCGCGTCCATCAACAGCGGTGGCATCGGCGGTTGCTGGAAGCTGGACTTCGACGGCAAGGCAGAGCCCAACAAGGACTTCTGCGAAGAGGTCAAGAGCGAAGTCAAGGACGGCAAGCAGACCGTCACCATCAAGATCAACGACAAAGCGACGTGGAACGATGGAACCCCCATCGACGTCAAGACCTTTGAGAACACCTGGAAGATGCTCCGCGGTGAGGACAAGTCCATCGACATCGTGAGCGCCGGTGCTTACGCTTTTGTGGACTCCGTCAAAGCAGGGGCCAACGACAAAGAAGTCATTGTCACCACCACCCAGCCCGTCTTCCCGCTGGAAGGCCTGTTCTTCGGCCTGATCCACCCGGCCATCAACACCCCGGAAATCTTCAACACCGGATTTGCCGGCAACATGCATCCCGAATGGATGGCAGGACCGTTCAAGGTGGAGAACTACGACACCACGGCCAAGACCGTCACCATGGTTCCCAACGACAAATGGTGGGGCCAGAAGCCGGTTCTGGAAAAGGTCATCTGGCGTCAGATGGAACCCAGCGCAACCATTGCCGCTTTCAAGAACGGTGAAATCGATGCGGCCAACGGCCGCACACTGGGCCGCTACAAGCAGCTCGAAGGCACCACCAACTCCGAGGTCCGCCGCGGTCAGCGCCTGTTTGCTGGTGGACTGAACCTGAACGCCAAGCGGCCGGCACTGACCGACGTCGCAGTCCGTAAGGCGATCTTCACAGCCGTAGACCGCAAAGCTATCCGCGATGTGCGCTTCAACGGCCTGAACTGGTCCGAAGAAAGCTCGGGATCCATGATGCTCATGCCGTTCTCCGAGTACTACCAGGACAACTACCCCGTGAAGGACACCGGCGCGGAAGCTGCCAAGAAGGTCCTGACCGACGCTGGCTACACGGCCAACGACAAGGGCATCATGGCCAAGGACGGCACTCCTGTCTCCTTCAAGATCACCAACTTCGGTGATGACCCCACCACGGCTGCCACCTCGCAGACCCTGCAGAAGCAGCTTCAGGCTGCAGGCATGGATGTTGCCATCGACCAGCGCGGTGACGCTGACTTCGGCAAGGTGATTGGTAGCCGCGAGTTCGATGTGACCATCTCCGGTTACACCGTAGGTCCGGACGCCACCGACGCCGTGAAGCAGTACTACGACTCCGCCACCAACGAAAACGGCCTGGGCGACGCTGAGCTCGACGCTGAAATCAAGCGACTTGCAACCATCGCTGATGACAAAGAGCGCAACAAGGCCGCCATGGAAGTAGAGAAGAAGCACATGGAGAAGTACTTCTCCATGGGTACCGTCCTGAACGGCCCGGAGATCCAGTTCGTGCGCACGGGCCTGGCCAACTACGGCCCGTCCCTGTTCAAGAGCCTCTCCAACGTTCCGGACTGGACCACCATCGGCTGGGAAAAGGGCGCTAAGAAGTAGGCTCCCCGCAGCTGTAGTTTGACCAGCTGTAGTTTCCTGAAGGCCGGGAACTTCCCTCAACCTGAATCGGGTTCGGGGAGGTCCCCGGCCTTCGCCATGCCCACCCTCTCTCACTTCCCTCGGGCTTTAGCCGGATGCTCTCTCACTTCCCTCGTGCTTTAGCCGGACCCTCTCTCACCCGGTGATAGAGGGTTGGCGTAAAAGGGCTATTACGTGAGAGAGGATCGGTAGCCTAGGCACATGACTTCCCAGCCGATACGTACCGCCGTTGCAGGTTTTGGCCTTTCGGGCAGCGTCTTCCATGCGCCCTTCATCGCGAGCAACCCTGCTTATGAGCTCGCAGTTATTTCAACCTCGGACGCCGGAAGGCAGGCCAAAGCGAAAGAGCGGTACCCGGAAACGCGCATCGTCAGTTCCCCACAGGACATCCTGGCTCTCGCGGACCAACTGGACCTGGTGGTCCTGGGCACTCCGCCCGCCACCCATTTTCCACTCGCGAAAGCTGCGCTGGAAGCCGGGCTCGACGTCGTCGTTGATAAACCGTTCACGGTGCGCAGCGCCGAGGGTGAGGAACTGATCCGACTGGCTGGGAAACTGGGCCGTGTCCTCACTGTCTACCAAAACCGGCGATGGGATGGTGACTCGCTCACCGTGAAGAAACTGCTCGACGCCGGGACGCTGGGAACCGTGACCCGGTTCGAGGTGGGCATGGAGCGCTGGGCGCCGGAAATCGCCAAGGCTTGGAAGGCCAGCGCCACGGCCGAAGACGGCGGCGGCGTCCTGTTCGACCTCGGCACCCACGTCCTCGATCTCACTCTCCGGTCCTTTGGGCCGGCCACCGTCACTTTCGCGGAAATACAGGCTCGTCGTCCTCAGGAAAGCGCCGACGACGACGTGTTCCTGGCTCTCCGGCACGAGTCAGGGGTGATCAGCCACGTCACCCTCAACCTCAACAGCCATCTCCATGGCCCACGCTTTCGCATCCTCGGCACAGAGGGCGGCTACGTAAAGTTCGGCACCGATCCGCAGGAGCCGTACCTGCTGGGTGGCGGGCTGCCGACGGATGCGGAGTACGGCGTCGAAGCTCCCCAAAACCACGGCACGCTGGAGGGAGACGGGCAGCGCACCGCTATCCCCACGGAGCGCGGTGCATACCCTGAGTTTTACCGGATCCTCGCCGAAAAGCTCGACGACGGCGGCTCAGCATCCGCGCTTCCGTTACCTGTGGATCCGGCGGACTCGGTTGAGGTGCTGAAGCTGATCGAGCAGGCTAGGACGCTGGCGTAATGTCAGCGCTGGCGACCAACGAATAGATGGCCTTCAGGTCCTCGCCTTCACTGGGCTGGCAGCTGCCAGTCAGCTGGACGATATCCGAAGCGGCGTCCTGATGGACCACCGTCACGGCGGTGAACTGGGTCAGTGAGCCCGCTTGCGGGTGTGTATAACGTGCCTCGCGTACGTACCAGTCCCTTCCGTTGATCACTACCGGTTCTGTGCCCAGCAGGACGGCGTCCGGCAAAGCGTCCAAGAACGAGTCAACGGACGCAGCGATGTCCTGCAGCTGGTAGCCAGGCAATCGACGGGACACGGAGATGACCACGTTTGGCGTGTAGCGGCCTTCGGATGCAGGAGCCATCAAGGCGCCCACGGCGTCGGGGACCACCTGATGGGTCCACCCGGCTGGCGGGCTGAGTTTGATGGTGGGGTAGGCGGGGAAAGCTGTGGACGGGAATACCTGCTGCGACATGGGAGCCTTTCCGGCAGTGGACTGGAGTGAGGAATGTCAGTTGTTCAGGAAATCGACGAATCCGGTGACGGAATCCACCAACCCCTTGGGGCTGAGGGTGATCTGGCCACCCGCACCCAGGCCCAGTTCCGCGGTGAGCTTGGCGCCCGCGCCCAGAGTGAGCCCGTCCTCGTCAACGGATGCCGTGAAGAAGTGACCCTCGCCCGCTCCGGCGGCGACCGTTGCGTTGAGAGTTACGGTTTGGCCCAAAACTTCTACATACCGGCTTCCAGTCAGTTCCGCTCCGGCACCTGCGCTGAAGGCTGTCCCGGTGGTCTCGCGGCCCTTGACGCTGACCTCGCCTTCGCCGGCGCTTGCCCAGGCTCCGGCCCGCAATTCTCCGCCCTGACCCACGGAGAACAAGCCGCCGGCGAACTCGGTCTTGTTATCTATGGTGACCTTTTGACCGGCAAAGCCTTCCCCACCCGCGGAAAACAGGAACGGGCTGCTGGCATTGGCGTGTGCGCTGGCCTCCACTCCTGTCATCATTCGCGTGGTGGAGGTGTCGGTCACCCAGCCGTCAAAGAAGTCGGATCGTACGGTGGTCACGTTCTCTGCGCCTGCGAATGCTTCGCCGTTGGCGTGGGCGTTCGGCAGTCCGAACCCGAACGGCACACTGGCCCCGTACTCGCCTTCGGCGCGCGCGCCCACAAACGTTTCGTTGGTAACTGTCGTCTTGACAGGACCGAACTCAGAGCCTGCCTTCCAGGTCATCTCACCTCCGGTGGAAGCCTCGCCGGAGCCGCCAACGTCGATGCCGGCCGGACCTATGGAACCGTGCGTTTCGCCCGACGCTTTACTGTCGAAGGAGCCGCTGCCTTCCACCGTGACCGGGCCGTAGGTGGTGGGATCAAAAGTGAACTCCAGCGGCCCGGGTGCTGTCCTCCCCGTCCCTGCTGAGGGTCCTCCCTTGGGTCCCCCGGGACCGCCCGTGGAGGCTTGTTCCTGCTGGTCTGCGTTGAGTTTTAGGGCGCGGGCGTTGGTCCGCAGACATGTGGCTGCTGCTCCCAACCGTCCGCGGAGATCGCTCTGCCACCTGCTCCGGAACTGGTCGGCGTCATTTCCCTGCCAGTACGAACCTGCCTGGATCATGGCTGTGAGCTGCTGTTGAAGATTTGTGATCTTCTCAGCCTCGGCGTCCATGACAGCGGACAAACGCCGGAGATCCCCGACATCCGCGCCTACCAGTCCCTGCCCCATCAGATTCTCAGCCCCATCACGTATCCCCTGAACGTAGTGCCATGTCAATCGCCGGGCGTCCAAAGGTGCCGGGCGGTTTCTTGAGCATAGTTGGCCCCAACGTGCCCGGCCATGGGGACATCTAGCCAGTGTGGAAAAGGAGCGTTATGTGGATAAGTAGCAGCACGGCCAAGAAGCAGTATCCGAGCTCTTGAAAAAGAATTTCGGACAAGGCGTAACCTCACCGGCGTCGCGAGCGATGTAAGGGGTGTGCGGGCCACGTCCGCACGCTGATCATCCGGTCGCGACCCAACCGCGGCCGGGGCAATCCCAAAATCGTTTGTCGGAGGGTTTCATGTCCTTGTTCACTGTCCTTGCCACCAGCAAAGTCGCCGCGGGCGTCCTGGCTGCCGGAGCTGTAGCTGCCGGTGGAACCGGCGTCGCTGCGTTCAATGGCGCACTTCCCACTGATATTCAGCAGTCCGCCCACGACCTCGTTGGAGCACCGGCCCCGGTGGCCGGGAAGACCGTCGCAGCAGCCGAAGCTGCAGCAGCCGACGCTACCGAAACCGCCAAGTCTCAGGCCACTGACGCCGTCGAGACCGCGAAGGCAACGGCAACCGAGGCCGCCGAAGCCGGCCAGGCCAAGGCTGCCGACGCAGTGTCCGATGCCAAAGCTGCGGCAGAAGATGCCACCTCCCCGGAGGCTTTCGGTCTCTGCACCGCTTTCCTCAACGGCGGCCTGGAGTCCGACACGAAGGTTCCGGGCTTCGAGTCCTTGACCATCGCTGCCGGCGGCGAAGCCAAGGTGGAGGCGCATTGCGAGTCCGTGGTGGAAGCCGGTAAGGCCGCCGGCCTGAAGGCTGACGGTTCGGCAAAGGCTGAGGCCGACGTCGACGCCGCCGTTACGTCCGAACTGCCTGCAACCCCTGCCGTACCGGCTGTCCCCGCAGTGCCGGGCGTTCCCGCCGCGCCGGCTGTTCCTGCCGTTCCCGCGACTCCTGAGCTGCCCACTCAGCTTCCCTCCGAGGTCCCGGCTGTTCCGGGCGCACCCCTCGATTCTGTCCGCTAAGCAAGCAGCGGTTACGGTTTAAGGGCGGGGCTCCTTGGCTTAGGACAAGGAGCCCCGCTACGTAGTCTGGTGTGGGACGGAGGCATCCACGGGTGCTAGACCCTTTGGCTGATGAATACGTGCAGGCGGATCAGGATGATCCCGCCCTGCTCTTCACGGCTGCCTACAACAACTTCGCCGGACCGGTTTTTGGCTATCTCAGGGCACGGGGCGTGGACGACCCCGAAGCCGTGACGCAGGACGTATTCCTGGCCCTGTATCCCAAGCTGGATTCGCTCCGTGGAGGGCTTCAGGGTGCCAAGACGTTGCTGTTCACCATCGCGCACGCGCGGATGGTTGACCACTATCGCAAGCGGGAACGAACGCCCGATTCCACGCCATATGAAGTGGACCTGGACGCGCGGCGGTCACCATCGGCCGAAGACCAGGCTTTTGGACGAGTCGCCGGCCTGGGAGTCACCGAGATTATGGATGATCTTCCCGACGATTATCGGGAGGTCCTGGCACTTCGGGTCGTCGCAGATGTTTCGGTGGAAGACACGGCGGCCATCATGGGCAAGTCCCAGGGATCCGTCAAACAACTCCAGCGCAGGGCATTGGGTGCACTGAAGAAGCGTGCACTACTAAGGAACGGCACATCATGAGCGAACAATTCACGCCTCGCGGACGCCGCGACCAGCAGGCCATCGACCATTTGCTGGCCGACTCCGGCCTCTCCGGCGACGCAGCCCTCCGCACGGAACTTCTGGAGCTCCGTTCACTGGCCGGCACTGCCCCTTTGCCGTCCGACGCAGTCCGCGCGCTCATGGTCAGCAGCCCAGCCGCCACAGAACGGCTCGCTGTCACCGAACAGCCCTCGACGGCGGAGGGACCGTCCGCGTCGTCGGGTGCACCCACGGCGGTACTCGCCACCGTTGCGCCGGAGCCCCAGCCCGGGTCCGCTCCTGTGGACGAACTCGCTGCACGTCGTCGTAAGAAGCGCCGCGCCGCCATCGCGGGCCTTGCCGTTGCCGTGTCCATGGCAGGCGGGGCTACCGCTGCCGTCGCATCGGAGGGCGGCCTGCCGGGCGCTTTCCAGCATCTTGGAGCAGCAATCGGTTCGGTGGTGTCACAACTGAACCCGGGTTCGGGCAGCGCTCCCCAACCCGATGCGCCCGCTGGCACCACCCCCGAGCAGCAGGTGCCTGCTCCGGACGTGCCGCAGCAAGGTCCTGCCACTGTCCAACCCCAGCCTGCTCCGGCGGCGCCCGTCAGTCCTGTTGCTCCCGAACCCCAGCCGCAGCCCGGGGGCGAACCATCGCAACGTACCCCCAACGCGCCGTCGCACCAGGAGCCCGGAAACGGCGTCATCCCCACGCCGCCGGTGTTGCCCGTGACCCCGCCGGAGATCGACCCCTCAACGATCGATCCCTCCAAGCTTGGCCCCTCGGGTGTTCCTGTGCCGGTTCCGTCGCAGCTGGTTCCGTCCCTCCCGTCGAGGCCCTAACCGCAAATCCGTTCTCGGCCCGCTGTTCCGTCGTTGGGCCTCAACGGAACAGCGGCCTCGGCACGTAGTTGTCCACATAGGATGCATCATCGATGGTTGTCGGCCACCCCTGCACCAAAAATGGGTAGATGCAATCACAAAAGCTTGATGCCCTTCTCGCTGAGCATTGGCCGTCCACCCTTGTTGCCTCAACCCCCGAGCTTGCGGCCACGGGCCTGGGGGACCGCGCGCTGACCGCAGGAGTGCGTTCGGGGAAGCTCCTGAGGCTGAGGCGCGGTGCCTATGTCCGGACAGTTGACTGGCGTCGTCGCAAGCCCTGGGAACGGGAGATACTCCGTATTCAGGCCCATGCGTGCAGCACGTCGGGCCAAGCAACGTATAGCCACCTGAGTGCTGCCCGGCTCCATGGGTGCCTTGACTGGGAAGGTGGCCCTCAAGTGCATGTCACCACGCCATTCTCTCCTGCCCAGGCAAGTTCGGGTGCGGATGTGGTTGCCCACGGTGGGCCGTTGAACCCGGAAGAAATCACGGAAGTGCCCGCGCCGTGGGGAGGCCGGGTCAGAGTCACGAGCCTTGAACGGACAGTGATCGACTGTGCGAGAACGTTGGCTTTCGAAGCAGCCGTGGTTATCGCGGACCAGGCCCTCAGGCGGGGTGCTGATCCGGGAATCCTGCAACATTTTCCGGACAGCGGCAGGATCACGCGGGGTGCGCGGCGGCTGCGTCAGGTTCTCGCCGCAATGGATAAGAGATCCGAGTCAGTGGGGGAGACACGCACTCGCCTGCTTCTCCACAAGCTGGGCATCCAGGAGCCTGTGCTGCAGCTCGAGGTGGAGACACCCATCGGAACTTTTCGCGCTGAAACGTCGGAAGCCCGCTGTTCCGGTGCTGGGCAGCAACGGAACAGCGGGCCAGGGACGTGTTTCTGTCGCCGCGAAGGCTTCGCTATGCGGTGACCAGGCTGTGCCAGTCCGTCACCAGCGGCAGGTTGTGTGCCTCGGAAACGGAGTGGTGTGCCACGTGGCCTGCAGCGATGTTGAGGCCGGCGGCGAGCGCGGGATCGCGGTCGAAGGCGGCCTTGACGCCCAGGTTGGCCAATGCCACGGCGTAGCGCAGGGTGACGTTGGTCAGTGCGTACGTGGAGGTGTTCGGAACGGCGCCAGGCATGTTGGCAACGCAGTAGAAGATCGAGTTGTGGACCTTGTACGTCGGTTCCTGGTGGGTGGTGGGGTGCGTGTCCTCGAAGCAGCCGCCCTGGTCAACGGCGATGTCCACAAGAACCGAGCCCGGCTTCATGCGGGCAACGAGGTCGTTGGTGACCAGCTTGGGTGCCTTGGCGCCGGGGATCAGGACGGAGCCGATCACGAGATCTGCGTCGATGACTGACTTCTCGATCTCGTAGGCGTTGGAGGCAACGGTCTTCAGGCGGCCCTGGTAGAGGGCGTCGAGTTCGCGCAGCCGGTTGATGTTGATGTCCATGATGGTGACATCAGCACCGAGGCCCAGCGCCATGGCGGCGGCGTTGGTTCCCGCAACGCCGGCGCCGAGGACAACAACCTTGGCCGGGCGCACACCCGGTACGCCGCCCAGGAGGACACCCTTGCCACCGGCCGGAGCCATGAGGGAGGAAGCGCCGACCACTACGGACAGGCGCCCTGCGACCTCGGACATCGGGGCGAGCAGCGGAAGCGTGCGGCCCTCCTGAACGGTTTCATAGGCGATGGCCGTGACGCCGGAGTTGATGAGCTCGGCGGTGAGCTCGGGCTCTGCGGCGAGGTGGAGGTAGGTGAAGAGGATGAGGCCCTTGCGGAAGCGGTGGTACTCGGCCGCGATGGGTTCTTTGACCTTCATGACCATGTCTGCGCGGGCCCAGACATCGTCGGCTTCGTTGACGATTTCTGCGCCGGCGATCGAGTATTCCTCGTCGGTGATGCCCGAGCCGAGGCCTGCGCCGCGCTCAACCAGAACGGAGTGTCCGTGGGTGCGGAACTCGTGGACGCCGGCAGCCGTGATGGCTACGCGGAACTCGTTGTTCTTGATTTCTTTGGGGACACCGATGATCATCTGTGGGCTCCATCGTTAGCGGCCTCTTCGGCCGAAAAATGTGTTGCGGGCTGTGATTCCAGAATAAATCCGGCTGTGAGGCAGGCGACATGGAGTCGGAGCAGCCCGCACAGGAAAACCCTGTGGATATAAGGATCTTTGCCAAGCAAGCTCGACATTTGTCGAGCACTGAAGCGTCAAGTGTCGCCTGCTGTTGGTACGCTTTTCCGATGCAGCAGGACGTGGAACAGATCGTTGAACGGGTGGCTCTGAAGCTGGGCCGCGGGCTCTCCCTGGAAGACCTCGACGGCGTTCTCCTCGCCTACAGCTCCAACCAGTCCCACGCCGACCGCGTCCGCGTGAACTTCCTCCTGAGCAAGCGGGTACCCAGCGACGTCAGCGCATGGCAGCTTGCTCACGGCATTGCCACGGCGGTGCGACCCGTGGTGGTTCCAGCCAACGACGAACTGGGCATGTTGGGCCGCGTCTGTGTCCCCTTGCTGGTGCGCGGTTTCCGCGTGGGGTACTTGTGGGTGCAGCTTGACCTTGAAGAACAGAGCGCGACGGCGATACTCGCCGAACTGCCAGGCGTGCGGGACGAGCTGGACCTGCTGGCGGGCTTGCTCCTTGATTCCAACACGGCTGAATCGGAGTTCCGGCGACGGCGTGAACAGGAGTTTCTGTCAGCCTGCGGCGGCGAATCCAACGCTGTGGCCGCCGTCGCGGGTTGGAAGGAAATCCAGGGCCGCGGTCCGTGGCAGCTGGTGACTATCCTCGACCCCGATGGCGCGAGGTCCGACGTCGATCCCATTGCAGCTACCCTGACGCATCGATCTGCCGCGCTGCAGTCCACCATTGGCGTGAACGCCGCGTTGTTCAGCGCCGGAACGGAGACGCATTCCGTTGTGTTGTTCCGCGAGTCGGGCGGCCGGGCGGACCATGCCCAGGTTTTGGTGCACTATCAACTGGAGCTCGCCAAACGCGCAGGCCGCAAAGTGGACAGGGTAATCCTGGGGATCAGCGAACCATTCCAAGTTATCCGGCAGCTGTCCGGTGCGTACCGGCAAGCGAAGGTTGCTGCCCAAGCGGCCGCAGTAGACCTCCCTTTGGGTGAGCTCGTGGACAGCCGAACTGTTGGCGTGTACCAGCTGTTCGATCGTTTGGTAGCACCGGGCGGTTGGGATGACACAGGATCTGTGCATTTCAGGGCACTCGAGGACCACGACAAAAACGGCGAACTCCTGCCCGTCCTTGAATTGCTTTATGACAATGACGGCTCGGTTCAGGACGTCGCCGCCAAACTTCATCTCCACAGGAGCAGCATCTACAACAGGCTCGGCCGGATCCGCCAGCTCATCGGTGCTGATCCGTTGAGTGGCGCGATCCGACTCGAGTTGCATGCGGCCCTGAAGGCCAGGCGTTGGGCTGTCCGGCCACGGATCTAAGCCTGCCTCCTCTTGTAAGTACGAAGTATGCGGTGTTGCCTTAGGAGCGCCGCAAACGCTGGCAGCTCCAGCGCCCCATCCGCCGACGAAACGTGGCGGTCCGGCTGCTGCTGCAGTACCGGCTATGCCACCCCGCATGGGTGGACGTACGGGGCACGCGGGTGCTCAACCGAATACCTTCTGGGCGGCATCGAGGATGTCCTGAAGTGCCGATTCACTGGGCTGCGGTGCTGAGGCAGCGGTCGGCTTGCCCGGTTTCGGCTTGGACGTCGGTGTTGCAGTATCCGTCGGCGTTGGAGTCGGTGTGGGAGTCGCAGTTCCTGTGGGAGTCGGGGTCGGTGTGGGAGTGCCCGTTGGCGTCGGCGCAGGCGGTGTAGTGATGGTGTCCGAGGGCGGCACATCGCTCGGCGCGGGGGCCGGCTGGGTGGGTGCCGGGCTGGTGGCGCCAGGAACTGCCGGGACTGCGGACGAGCCCGCTGACGGAACCCATACCGGGTCCGCGAGCGAAACCTGTGGGGTGGGAGTCGACGACGGCGACACCGCCCCGGGTGCCTCCGCGATCGTCGCGGGCTGGCCGGCCTCGGAGGAAGCCGTTGCCCCTGATGCTGTGGATGGCGTGGAGGCCGAAGGTGATGACGCCGTGGTGTAGGAAGCCTTGGGCCCGGGGGATGCCGAACCCGAGGTGCGGCCTTCGCCCCCGCTGGCTTCCTGCGACGGGGTTTCCTGGCCGAAGAACGGAAGTTCAAGGGCTGGCCCCAAAGCGCCGGCTGTCAGCACGAGGCCAAGGGCCCCCGCCACCACGGCCATGCGCTGGCTCATGTGTTTGACCGAAGCCGCCTTGCGCAGGGCGGCCTGTGGTTCGCGGCCGAACGGCTCACGGCCGAACGAGGATGTGGCGCCAAAACCGGACTTGGTGGTGGGCGCAGCGGCCGGCTTTCGAACGTCCCGGCGGCTTGCCAAGGATGCTGAGGCTGTAGCGGCTGCGGCCACCTGAGCCGGAGACTTGCCGCGCGGGGACTCAGCGTCCTTGCGCGGGGACTCCGTGGGTTCCGGCGTGCGCGCGGACTCATCGCGGGCAGTGACTACGGGAATGGCCGCAGTTGCGGGTTCCGGCGTTGCAGGCTGCACTACTGGAATAGCCGTGGTGGCGGGTTCCTGGCTACTGGATTCCCGTGAATCGGGTTTCTGGCTGGCCGGCGGAACGATGGGGATGGCTGCGGTAGGTGGTCCCGGTGTGGTGGACTTCGGAGCTGCCGCCGATTCCTCGGGCGCGAGTACGGCCCGGGCTGCACGCTCGCGCTCGGCTGCGCGGATTTCCGCACGCGTGGTGGGTTTCACCGCGGCGGGCATGGCCGCAGTGGCGGGTTCCGGCGTCGTGCTTGACGTTCCGCTGACGGCGGCGGAATCTGCCGGCGCGTTGTCAAGGAATCCGCTGGGTTGGGCCCGACGGCGTCCGGTTGGCTTGGTGCGCTCGCCTTCAGTCTGGGCGCGGCGCGGCTGATCCATGGTTGGGGACATGGTGGTTGCCTCTCAACGCCTTCGAGGTTAGCTGTCGGGTTCGGACGAGGCCGTCCGGCCGCGCAAGGCGGCTTCACCCCAAGGGCTTGTGGGTAACAAGCCCGGGAACCTGGGTCCCCCGTCTCTGCCGCGGGTCTGGTGGATCCCGGATTGCGGCAGAGCTCGGCGTCAATCCGGAAGCGGCCCAGCGGAGATATGGGTCGCCCTACGACGGTACATGAGCCGGAAAGTAAAGTCACATTAATGTAACGGGCGGTAGTTCAGCCTAAGCGGTAGGCTTCTAGCGCTTAGGCTTCGGGGCCGGTGCTGGGCAGCAGGCATCGGACGGCTCGACCAAGATATCCCTGGCCAACACTAGCTTCGGCGCGCACCGGCGGGTAGACATTGTCTATGGACCTGCCTGTGATGCCACCCGTCTCGCCCATGCTCGCCAAATCCGTTCCGACCATCCCCGATGTTGGGCACTATGAGCCCAAATGGGACGGCTTCCGGACCATCGTCTTCAAGGACGGCGACGAGATCGTCCTGGGCAGCCGCAACGAGAAGCCCATGACCCGCTACTTCCCCGAGGTGGTGGATGCCCTCAGGAAGAACCTGCCGGACAAATGCGTGATTGACGGCGAAATCGTCCTGATCGAGGGTGGCCGGCTCGAATTCGAGGTGCTCCAGCAGCGGATCCACCCCGCCGACAGCCGCGTCCGTATGCTTGCTGAGAAGACCCCGGCGTCCATGATTGCGTTCGACATCCTCGCGCTAGGCGATCAGAACCTCATGGACAAGCCGTTCTCCGAGCGCCGGGCCATCTTGGAACGTGCGCTCGCCGAGGCCGAGCCGCCTGTGTATGTGACTCCTGCGGTGACTGATCTGGAACGGGCACAGGAGTGGTTCGTACAACTGGAGGGCGCGGGCCTGGATGGTGTGCTGTCCAAACCACTGGATGGGGCGTACCTCCCGAACAAGCGGGTGATGTTCAAGACCAAACACGAGCGCACGGCCGATTGCGTCGTGGCTGGGTTCCGCTGGCACAAGACCGCGAAAGTAGTGGGCTCCATGCTGCTTGGCCTGCACGACGACACCGGCCGGCTACATCACGTGGGAGTAGTGGCATCGTTTCCCATGGCCAAGCGCGAGGCCTTGGTGGCTGAGCTTGAGCCGTATCAGATTGAACTCGACCAACACCCGTGGGGCGAATGGGCCAGGCAGGACGAGGCTGCCGGGGGTTCACGCATGCCGGGCGCCCAAAGCCGCTGGAGCGGGGGCAAGGACTTCTCCTTCGTGCCCCTGCGCCCCGAGCTCGTGATCGAAGTGAAGTACGACTACATGGAGGGGGACAGGTTTCGGCACACCACGCAGTTCCGCAGGTGGCGGCCGGACAGGACCCCCGGGAGCTGCACGTACGCGCAGCTGGAAGAGCCCGCTGAGTACGATCTCGGGGAGATCCTGAAGCTACCGAACACCTAGGGCGTTGCCAACCCGCTGTTACGTCGCTGGCCAGCAACGAAACAGCGGGTTAGCAACGTAACAGCGAGGCTTGCAGCGTAGTTACTCGTGGTGGCCTTGGTCGCTGCTCATGCTGCCTTCGGCCGGCGGGGTTTCTCCCGGAGGAACTCCACCGCCGGGCTCCAATCCTGTGACGTTGCCGTCCAGGGGGTCCGGGTTGGCGGAGGCTGCAGGATCCTCGTCCTCGTCCTGGCGCATATCGGGATCTTCGTGGATGCTGTCGGCATCGGAGGTCGTGTCATAGGATCCTGTGGCGAAGGGTCCTGTGGCGCCGGTGGCGCCGAAGCCCTGGGTCTCTTCAGTTGAGTCTTTGTCAGTCACGATCAGCCCTTTCGTAAGCAAACTTACTAATGCGCTTGCTCCGCCAGCCTAGCCGGGACGCGGCTACCCGACAAGCGGCACCCACGCCAGGTGCCGGCGTCGTACGTCAGCGCTTAGCGGTGCGGAGTGGTAGCGGTGACGAAGCTCCGGATGGCATCCGCCACAGCCTTGGGACGCATGTGCTGCGCCACGTGCCCGACGCCCGGAATCTCCACCAAGCGACCCTGTACCACTGTCCTGGACAACCGCAGTGACCAATCCGGGCCCGCCACCTGGTCGCGGCTACCGCGCAGGACCAGCAACGGTACCTGGATGCCGGCCAGCCTTTTCTCCGTGGGGTATTTCATCATCACCGGCAGCTCGGTGAGGTACCAGCGGGGGCCGCAGCGGAAGTAGTCGGACATGACGATCGCGTTGGACGTGGGACTCTCGCGGAGTATTCCGTCGAGGGTCAGGGCCAGCGACTGCCGCCACACATTTTTATGCCGTGAATCCACCACGGGACCCATCAGTACTAACTGCTTGACCTGCTCGGGGGCGCGCAGGGCCGCCTCGATGGCAAATTGCGTACCCATCGAATGCCCCACCAACACGTAGGAGTCGATGCCACACGACGCGAGTGTATCGGCAATGAACGCGCCGTAGTCCTCCACCGAGAGCTGGCGCCCGGGCTTGGGCGTCCCGCCAAAACCGGGCAGGTCCAGCGAGTACGTCGGTGCGCTCGCCGCGAGAACAGCATGCAACCGCGCCAGGTATCTATGCGACACCCCGATCCCGTGAATCAAGATGTACGCGGGTTCGCTCCCCGGCTCTGCGCCCGGCTCCGGCGCAGGCGAGCCCTCGGTCCAATGGATCCTGCCGGTCAGGCCCAGGGCCTGGACGTCAGCAGAAAGCAATCCTTTTGTGTCCCCTGGCATCTTCACTCGTTTCCCAACCGTTGCAGGAACACCGGAGCTCCGGGTCCGCTCACTTCATCGCTCCCGATCGGCCGCCCTGACACTGCAAGCAGTAATGCGCTGAGTACGGTGGCCCCGTGCTGGGCGGGGTAGTCGCGGCGGATGCCGGAGCACAGGGACGGCGTCTGCCATTGCGCTGGCTCAAGCGGTTCGAGGTCTTGGATCAGCGCACGACGCTCCTGGTGCACCACGGGCCAAACGGTCGAAGGGGAGCTTTTTGCCATACCGCTATTGAACAGCATGCTGGTGATGTGGGTTGGCTAGCTCTGGGAATCGGTGGAGACGTCATCTTCCGCTGCCGCTTGGGCCTGCTGCTTTTTCTTCTGCGTTGCCAGCCATTCAATGATGGCGGCCTGCCGGATGCGACGATGCGTTCCCCGGTACTCCACCGGGATTTCGCCGCGATCGGTCATGTTGCGCAGATAGGTGTGGGAGATGCCGGCAAGCTCAGCGGCTTGTGAGGTGGTGAGCATTTCCTCCACGCTGCTCACCGTCACCGTTTCGCCACGGCTCAGCCTGGCGAGGAGGTCGACGACGGCGTCCCTCGCCTCGGTGGGCAGGCGGTGGACCGTGCCATCTACGAACACGGTGATGTCATCGCTGTCTTGGAGGGAGCGTGCCAGATTCCGGGCGTCATCGGCGGGCAAGCCAGGAGTGACGCGGGGAGCTATCAATGCCATGGCAGAAGCCTAGCGCGTGGCTCACGTTGAACCGTCGCACACCGCGTCCAGCATCCATTGAGACGGATCGCTGCACCTTAGACGACTCCTATCGTCTAAGGTGCAGCGAATCGTCGTATCGGCCAGCCCGGCGAGCAGCTACTCCGCGTCCAAGTCCGTCTCCAGCAGCTTGACCAGTGCGTCCAGCGCGGCGTCGGCTCCGTCCCCCTCGGCCCGCAGCACCACTACGTCACCCTTGGCAGCGCCGAGCGTCATGAGCGAAAGGATGCTCGCGGCGTCGAGCGCGTCATCGGCGGGTTCGCCTTGCATGGCAATGGTGACCTCCACGGGCTGCTCGCCTGCAGCCTCGGCGAACAAGGCGGCGGGGCGGGCGTGCAGTCCGGAGCGGCTGGCGATGGTGGCTGTGCGTTCGGGCATGGATTTCTCCTAAAAGTCGGAAGCGAAAAGTTAGAGGCCGAGCTCTTCGAGCACGGGGAGTTTGGCGCGGACCCAGTCGCGGGCCTCAAGAGCGCTCGGAGCAGACAAAGCGAGCCGGGCCAGTTCCTGCGCCTGCTCCAGCGTCACCGTTTTCAGCACGGTCCCGACAGCGGGCAGGGAGCGCGCGGTCATGGACAGTGTGGTGACACCCAGCCCGGTCAGTACGACGGCGAGGGCAGGGTCGGCGGCAGCCTCACCGCAGACGCCCACGGGCTTGGGGTCGTCTTCGCGGCCGGAGCTTTCCTGCGCCGCACCTTCAACGGTGAGCTGCACGAGCCGGAGCACGGCAGGCTGCCACGGGGTGTTGAGTTCCGCGAGGGGTCCGAGCTGGCGGTCGGCGGCCATGGCGTACTGGGTGAGGTCGTTGGTGCCGAGGGACGCGAACCCGACTTCGCGCAGCACGGTGGCGGCGGTCAGCGCAGCGGAGGGGACCTCCACCATCACGCCTGGGGTCTGGATTCCGGCAGCTGCGCAGAGTGAAGCGAAGCGGCCGGCTTCGGCGGCCGTTGAGATCATGGGGGCCATGACCCACACGTCGGCGTCGGATTCCGAAGCTGCCCGGGCAATGGCCTCGAGCTGGCGCTCCAAGACACCTGGTGTGGTGAAGTCGGTGCGGTATCCGCGAACACCCAGTGCAGGGTTGGGTTCGGTGGCATCCGTGAGGAAGGGGAGTGGTTTGTCGGCGCCGGCGTCGAGCGTGCGAAGGACAACTTTCTTGCCCGGGAACGCGTCAAAAACGGCCTTGTAAGCCGCGGCCTGCTCCTCCACGGAGGGCTCGGTGTCTCGTTCAAGGAAGCAGAATTCGGTGCGGAACAAGCCAACACCCTGGGCGCCCAAAGCGGCAGCTGCCACGGCGTCCTTGGCTCCGCCGACGTTGGCGAGGAGCGGCACCAGGTGGCCGTCCGCCGTCGTGCCGTTTCCGTCGAATTCGGCGAGCGTGGCGGAGGTTTCCGCCCACGCCGTCGCTGCAGCGCGCTGCTCCTCAGAGGGTGAAACAGCGACGAAACCAGCTGCGCCGTCCACGTAGACCTCGGAGCCGTCGGCAATATCGTCAACGCCGTGTGCAGCCACCACGGCGGGCAGGCCGAGTGAGCGCGCAATGATGGCCGTGTGGGACTGCGGGCCGCCGCCCGAGGTCACCAGAGCAAGGACCACGGCGGGATTCAGTGTTGCGGTGTCCGCCGGTGCGAGGTCCTCGGCCACCAGGATGAAGGGCGTGTCCGAGGCGGGAATACCCGGTGCGGGGACGCCGCGGAGTTCGGCAACGATGCGGGCGCGCACGTCCAGGACGTCGGTGGCGCGCTCGGCCATGTAGCCGCCCAAGTTGTGCAGCATTTCGGAGACGGAAGCGCCGGCTTCCCAGATAGCCCTTTCGGCCGAGGAGCCGGCATTGATCAGCTTCGCGGCCGACTTCAGGAGCATGGTGTCCTTGGCCATGAGCGCAGTGGCTTCGAGGACGGCTTTGCCGTCGCCGGAAGCACTGTCCGCGCGTCCCTTGAGTTCGTCATGCACCGCCTGCGCAGCCGCTTTCAAACCCGCGACGGCGTCTTCCGGACCCACGTCCGCTGCCAAACGCTCTCCCGACGGCGGTTCGCTCACCGGCTTGGGCATCTGGCGGACGGAACCAATGATGCGGCCAGGGCTTACCCCTACTCCTTGGAAATTCTGCACTGAATCCTCTGTTCCTGCTTGTTGGTTCAGGCCCGCCGGCGACGGCACCGGGAGCCTCGAAAACTAGCCTACAAAATTCCTTTGTGAGCCACTTCATATAGCAACGCTATAGGTGCTAGGGTAGCGGTTATGAGTTTCGATGACCAGCTTCCGCCCAAAATTCGGTTGCTTCGCGCAGCTGCCGAATTGCTGGCGAATTCGGAGGGGTCAGCGGTCTCAACGCGCCAGATCACCAAGCTTGCCGGGGTCACGGCGCCAACGCTCTACCACCACTTTGGCGACAAGGAAGGCCTGTTCGACGCCGTCGTATCGGCCGGATTTGAAGAGTATGTGGCGGGGGAGCGGGATTTTGCACCGTCCGGGGAGCCCTTGGAAGACGTCCGGCGGATGTGGGACAACCACGTCCAGTTCGGGCTGAGCCAACCCCATCTGTATTTGGTGATGTTCGGCAATATCAGACCGGAAAGCCGGCCGGCAATCGTGGCCGATGCTGAAGCGCTTCTGGAAGAAATGCTGAACAAAGCCGCTATCGCCGGTCAGATCAACGTGCCGCCCCGCGAGGCGGCACGCAGCATTCTGGCCGCCAACGTGGGCGTCACGCTCATGCTGATCGCAGAACCGGTGGAAGAACGGAACCTCGAGCTCTCAACGATGACCCGGGACTCCATGATTTTCGCCGTCTCCACGGACACCGCCCGTGGCGCCGCAGCGGACGACTCCGGTAAGTCGTCCGTGGTTGTTGCGGCAATCGCCCTGAATGCGGCACTGCAGGCCTCACATTCGGACCAACTTTCCAGCTCTGAATTGAAGCTGTTCCTTGAGTGGCTTCACCGCATTTCCAGCAGCTCCTAAGGCTGTTCTCTCTCGATCTATATCGACTGACCCCGCGCCGCAGCGGGACACACGTTAGGAATTCACATGGCAACAGAGACCGTTGCGAAGCCCCGCACCAGCGCCCGCGTTGGTGTCCAAAAGTTCGGAACATTCCTGTCCGGCATGATCATGCCCAACATTGGCGCCTTCATCGCCTGGGGCCTCATCACTGCCCTGTTCATTGAGAAGGGTTGGATTCCCGTAGCCGAGTTGGGCGGCTTCGGAACCAATGCCGAAGGCGAACCCAACGGCGGCATCGTCGGCCCGATGGTCACGTACCTGCTTCCAATCCTGATCGCCTACACCGGCGGCCGGATGGTCTATGACGTCCGAGGCGGCGTGGTGGGCGCCATTGCCACCATGGGCGTGATCGCGGGTACAGACTCTCCCATGTTCATCGGTGCCATGATCATGGGCCCGCTGGGTGCCTGGACCATGAAGCAGATCGACCGGCTCTGGGACGGCAAGATCCGTCCGGGCTTTGAGATGCTGGTCAACAACTTCTCCGCCGGTATTTGGGGCGCAGTGTTGGCGCTGGGCGGTTTCTACGGCCTTTCCTATGTTGTTAAGTGGTTCACGGACCGTGCTGGCGAGGTTGTGGAGTTCCTGGTCAATAACGGCCTGTTGCCGCTGACCAGCATTTTCATCGAGCCCGCCAAGGTCCTGTTCCTCAACAACGCCATCAACCACGGCGTGCTTACTCCGCTGGGTATTCAGCAGTCGCTGGAACAGGGCAAGTCCATCCTGTTCCTGCTCGAAGCCAACCCCGGCCCGGGCCTCGGCATCCTGCTGGCCTACATGTTCTTCGGCCGCGGTGCAGCCAGGGCTTCGGCTCCCGGCGCAGCAATCATTCACTTCCTCGGTGGTATTCACGAGATCTACTTCCCATACGTGCTCATGAAGCCCATCCTGATCCTCGCTGCGATCGGTGGCGGCATGACGGGCATTGCCACTATGGCCGTCACCAATTCCGGCCTCGTGGCTCCGGCTGCCCCGGGTTCGATCATTGCCGTGTTGGCACAGACATCCCGTGACAGCTATGTGGGCGTCATCCTGGCGGTTGTTTTGGCGACGGCCGTGTCCTTCCTCATCGCTGCGGTCATCCTGCGCACGTCCAAGAACAAGGGCGAGGACGACCTTTCCGCAGCCACGTCCCGTATGGAAGCCATGAAGGGCAAGAAGAGCTCCGTCTCCTCTGCACTTGTTGGTGACCGCGCAGGCGCCCAGGCTGGCACTGTCCTCACCCGCCCGGTCCAGAACATCGTGTTCGCTTGCGACGCCGGCATGGGTTCCAGCGCCATGGGTGCCTCGGTCCTGCGCAACAAGATCAAGGCGGCCGGCTTCCCGGACGTCAAGGTCACCAACTCGGCCATCGCCAACCTCAACGACAACTACGACGTTGTGGTCACGCACCAGGACCTCACCGAACGTGCCCAGCCGAGGACGGCCAGCGCCGTTCACTACTCGGTGGACAACTTCATGAACAGCCCCAAGTACGACGAAATCGTGGACCTGGTCCGGAGCAGCAACAGCGAAGGTGCGGCATCTGAAACAGGCGTAACGCCCGACTCAGGCACGACGACGGAGCCCGCCGCCGGCGTACAGCCCGCCGCAGCTGCCACAACAGCAGCCCCCGCCCATGGTGCGCATGCCGCTGAGCCGGCCCCCGCCGCAGGCGGTAAAGCAACAGACGGTCAACCCGTTGAAGGTAAAGGTGTCCTGCTCCGCGAAAGCGTGGTCCTGAATGGAACTGCGACTGACCGGGACGCCGCGATCGATGAAGCCGGAAAGCTCCTGTTGGATCGCGGTGCCGTGGATGTCAGCTATGTTCACGCCATGCACGAACGCGAGGAATCCGTGTCCACGTACATGGGCAGCTTCCTGGCGATCCCGCACGGCACCAACGATGCCAAGGAACACATCAACCACTCGGCAGTGTCCATCATCCGCTACCCGGAGGGCATCGACTGGGGCGGCAAGCAAGTGAAGTTTGTGGTGGGCGTGGCCGGTATCAATAACGAGCACCTCCACATCCTGTCCTCGATCGCCAAGATCTTCACCAATAAGGCGCAGGTTGCCCAGTTGGAGGAAGCCACCACGGTTGATGAAGTGTTGGAGCTGTTCGGAAAGGTCAACGCATAGTGAAGGCAGTCCATTTTGGGGCAGGCAACATCGGGCGTGGTTTCGTGGGGCTGTTGCTCCACGAGGCCGGCTATGAGGTGGTGTTCGCGGACGTAGCGGACGCCCTGATCAGCCAGCTCGCCGACGCAAGCAGCTACGACGTGCACGAGGTTGGTGAAAACCCAGCGGTCAAGACCGTCTCCGAATTCCGTGCCCTCAACTCCGCCTCGCAGGAAGCCGCTGTTGTTGAGGAAATTTCGACGGCGGATGTGGTCACCACTGCGGTGGGGCCACACATCCTGAAGTTCGTGGCACCAGTAATCGCCCGAGGGCTGGCGGCCCGTCCCGCGGACTTGCCGGCCCTCCAAGTGATGGCTTGCGAGAATGCCATCAACGCCACGGACCTCCTGCACACGGAGATCCAGGCTGCCTGGGACGAATCCGCGGGTGACTTGGGGGCAGTCGCGGTCTTTGCCAACACGGCCGTGGACCGCATCGTCCCCAATCAGGCGGCGGGACAAGGCCTGGACGTCACGGTGGAGACCTTCTACGAGTGGGTCATTGACCGTACGCCGTTTGGAGACAACGCCCCGAAGATTCCCGGAGCTACCTTCGTGGACGAGCTGGGGCCGTACATCGAACGCAAGCTGTTCACGGTGAACACCGGCCACGCTTCTGCTGCGTACTTCGGCTACGCAGCAGGGCTTGAGAAGATCTCCGATGCCATGGCGGATCCGGCTGTGGCAGCGAAGGTCCGGGCGGTGCTGGAGGAAACCAAGGAACTGCTGGTGGCCAAGCATGGGTTTGTGGAGGCTGAGCAGGAAGCCTATGTGCAGAAGATCCTGTCCCGCTTCACCAACCCACACCTGCCGGATACCGTGAACCGCGTGGGCCGGGCGCCTCTGCGGAAGCTCAGCCGCCACGAGCGATTCGTTGGCCCGGCGGCGGAGTTGGCCGAACGCGGTGTCACACCGGTGGCATTGCTTGAGGCGATGTCCGCAGCCCTCCGTTTCGACGACGGCAACGACGACGAAGCGGTGGAACTGGCAAAGCTTCTGTCCGAGCTGGACGCAGCGACCGCCGTCGAGCGCATCACGGAACTGACGCCGCCGCACCCGCTCTTCGCCGCCGTCCAGAAGCTTGTGGAGGACCGGCAGGCCGAAGCGTAAGTTTAACCACCGATCGTCATAAAGGCTCTCCAGCGGGAGAAAAACCAGTGAGATAGCTCACTTTTACCCGCTGGAGGGCCTTTCGGCTTTGAAGTTAGCCTCACCTAACTAATAGAGTCAAAGCGCAATTAGGCAACACATCTATGACTTATTAGTGAGTGGAGTACTGGCGTGAAGAAGAGGCTGTCGAGCTACATTGGGGCACTGGCTGCAGGGGCTGCCTTGCTGACTGTTACGGCTTGTGGGGGCGGGGCAACGGCGTCTTCGCAGCCCGAGGAAGCCAGCACCATCACCATCGAGCACGCCCAGGGCTCCACGTCCAACGTTCCCGTGAACCCGGAGAAGGTTGTCACGTTCGATCTGGGCGTTCTGGACACCATGAACGCGCTCGGCGTCGAGCCCACCGGTGTTCCCGAAGCCAGCTACCCGGAGGCGCTGAAGAAGTTCTCCGACGCCAAGTACGCCAAGGTTGGCTCACTCAAGGAACCCGACTTCGAAGCTGTCAGCTCCGCAGCCCCGGACCTCATCATCGTCTCCGGCCGCACCGCCGGCGCTTACGAAGAACTGAGCAAGATCGCCCCCACCATTGATCTCTCCGTTGATGCCGCCAAGCCGATGGAAAGCTTCAAGGCCCAGACAGAGAAGCTCGGCAAGATCTTCAAGAAGGAAGACGAAGTTGCTTCCAAGCTCGCTGAGGTAGACAAGGTTGTCGCGGACACCAAGACCAAGGCAGCTACCGCCGGCAAGGGCCTGATCGTCCTGACCTCCGGCGGCGAAGTCACAGCGTACGGCGCGGGCTCTCGCTTTGGCATCATCCACGACGTCCTGGGCGTTCCGACGGCCGCTGAGGTCAAGGCTGAAGGCTCCCATGGCGAGGCCGTTTCCTTCGAATACATCAAGGAAACCAACCCGGACATCCTCTACGTCATCAACCGCGACACCGCCATCGGCACCGCCGGTTCCACGGCAAATCCGATCCTGGACAACGAGCTCGTCAAGTCCACCAACGCCGCCAAGAACAACAAGATCGTCAACCTCGATCCTGCCGGCTGGTACATCGTGGGCTACGGACTGAACAACGTCCAAGCCATGGTCACAGCAGTGGCCGACTCCGTCGCTTAGCCCTTAACTGAAGTGACAATCACAGCCGTGCGCCCCACGGCACCAGCAAGCCGCAACCGGGCTGGCGAGACCGCCCGCCTGGTTGCGGCTGCTGCCGTGGTGCTGGTGATCGCCGTTGGCAGCATCTTCGTAGGGGTCAGTGACGTCTCACTGCCCGCGTTGCTGGCGAACGACGCCGGCGCTTGGGAAATCTTCTGGGTTTCGCGGGTGCCGCGCACCGTGGCTGTGGTCCTGGCCGGGATGGCTGTTGCCGTTGCCGGGTTGATCATGCAGCTCATGGCCCGGAACCGCTTTGTGGAGCCCTCCACCGTGGGAACGGTTGAATCCGCAACGCTCGGAATCCTGGTAGTCACCGTGCTGGCTCCGGACTCTCCAATTCTCACCAAGATGGTGGTGGCTTCTGTGTTCGCCGTGCTGGGAACCGCGCTCTTCCTGGCCATCCTGCGGCGGCTCCCGGCCCGCAACACGCTCCTCATTCCCTTGGTGGGCATCATGTTGGGCGGCATTATTGCGGCAGTTACCACGTTCTTTGCCTACCGCTTTGATCTCCTGCAGACACTCAGCAACTGGATGATCGGCGATTTCTCCGGTGTTCTCCGTGGCCGGTACGAGCTGCTGTGGATTGTTGCTGTTCTTGTTCTGGTGGGCCTCTTCGCCGCCGATCGCTTCACGGTGGCAGGCATGGGCCAGGACTTCACCACCAACCTTGGCCTGAACTACGCCCGCACCATGCGGCTTGGCCTGATGATCGTCTCCCTGATTTCCGCCGTGGTGGTCACCACGGTTGGAGCTGTGCCCTTCCTGGGACTCGTGGTCCCCAACATCGTGTCCCTGCTGTTCGGGGACAACCTCCGCCGGGCCGTTCCGTGGACCGCGTTGTTCGGTGCTGCCTTCGTGCTGGTTTGCGACATCATCGGCCGGACCATCAGGTTCCCCTACGAGGTGCCGGTTGGCATGGTCATGTCCGTGCTCGGCGCCATCCTGTTCCTCTTCCTGCTCCTGAGGAAACGCAATGCCTGAAACTCCTGTGACCCCGGCGACGGCCTCCCATATCCGTCCAATGCCCGACGGCGGCAGGCCGGGTCCGCGGCCATGGTCGCCGTCGCGCTGGCGTGATGCCGTCCGAAGCACCCCGCCAGGACTGGTGATCGCCGTAGTGGCGATTGCCGCCGTCGTGCTGGTTGCTGTTTTCCTGACAATCGACCTCAAAGGGAACATCGCGTACGTCCTGCCGCGTCGGGTCATCAAGGTCTCCGCGATGCTGCTGGTGGCCGTCGCGGTGGGCGTGTCCACGCTGCTGTTCCAGACAGTGACGGCGAACCGGATCCTGACGCCGTCCATTATGGGCTTCGATTCGCTGTACATTCTGGTGCAGACCGGCTTGGCTTTCGTGGCCGGAGCTGCAACGCTGGCCACGGCGCCGTCCACGCTCAAGTTCGGGGTGGAGATCCTGCTGATGGTGGGGTTCAGCGCCATCCTGTACCGGTGGATGTTCACAGGTGCCACGCGATCGCTGCACCTGCTGTTGCTGGTGGGGATTGTGCTGGGGACCTTGTTCCGGGGGTTCTCCTCGCTGCTTCAGCGGCTCATGGAACCCAGCGAATTCATCATCCTGCAGGACTTGTTCTTCGCCAGCTTCAACAACGTTGACCCGGGTTTGCTGGGTGTTTCTGCTGTACTGGTCGCTCTGGTCTGCGTTGGCGTCTGGCGCATGCGGCACACACTGGACGTCCTGGCGCTGGGCCGCGAAGTAGCCATCAACGTGGGCGTCGACCACAAGCCAGTGGTGATGCGCGTGCTGCTGGCATGCTCCCTGCTGGTGGCGATTTCCACGGCGTTGGTGGGTCCGGTGACATTCTTCGGGCTCCTGGTGGTCAGCCTTGGCTACCAACTATGCCGCGGTTTCCGGCACGCCTGGCTCCTCCCGATCGTGGTCCTCATCGGTGCAATTGCCCTGGTGGGTGGCCAGTTGCTGCTGGAACGCGTGTTCGGGTTCGCCACTGCCTTGAGCGTGATTATCGAATTCACCGGAGGCATTCTTTTCCTCTATTTGTTGCTGAAAGGCTCACTGAAATGATCGGTATCCGTCCATGATTACCGTCCGCAATGTGACCAAGCGCTACGGCGGCACCACTGTGCTGGACGATGTCAGCTGCCAAATCCCCCGCGGCGGCATCACGTCCATCATCGGCCCCAACGGCGCCGGCAAGTCCACGCTGCTCTCTTTGATCAGCCGCCTGCAGCCCATGGACGCAGGGGGAGTATCCGTTGCCGGGCTGGATGTGACGGCCACTCCCAGCAAGGAACTGGCCAAGACCATGGCCATCCTCCGGCAGGAAAACCACCTGACCATGCGATTGACCGTGCGTGATCTGGTGGCGTTCGGGCGCTTTCCGCACTGTGGTGGGCGGCCAACAGTTGAGGATCTTGAGCACGTTGAAGAGGCCCTCCGGCAGCTGGACCTGGCCTCCATGGCGGACAAGTTCGTTGATGAGCTTTCCGGTGGTCAGCGCCAGCGCGCCTACATTGCCATGGTCCTGGCGCAGGACACGGAATACCTGTTGCTCGACGAGCCGCTCAACAACCTGGACATGAAGCACTCGGTGGAAATGATGCGGCTTTTGCGACGTTTGGCTGACGAGCTCGGAAAGACCATCGTGCTGGTGGTCCACGACATCAACTTCGCATCCTGCTATTCGGACACCATCCTGGCCATGAAGAACGGCCGTCTCATCCATCAGGGCACGCCCGCAGACATCATGCGCGCCGGAATGCTGTACGACGTCTACGACATCGATATCCGCATAGAGGAAATCGACGGCAACCGAATCGGCGTGTACTTCGCCTGACACTCCCTTTCCCATGCCGGAGTTATCAACATATGTCCCCGGTCAGCAATCTCTTCGTCACGTTTGCAATACCTCCCCCACTAGATAGGAGAAAGAGAGCGAACGCTCACTTTCCAAACCCCGAGCTTCCTTGCCCTGTGCACCGCTGTGTGTGCACCAGGGTTGGGAGGCCGGGACTAGCAAGGGAGCTATAGATGTCCGCAGTACAGTCACGGGGTCGTTTCGGCCGGCGGCAAAAATCGCCGGGTTCGAGGGAGGACTCCACAGTCAAGCCTCGGATACCCCCGTCACGGAGACGCTCTGTGATGCGGATTCCGGCGGCAGCACTGGCCGCAGTGGTCAGTGCGGGTTCGCTGATGCTGGGCGTTTCCCCGGCCATGGCAGCGGCAGGGGATTTCACCATCTCACTGACCGCCCCGGAAACGGTCCCGCTGAGCCAGAATTACAACTACACTGCAACCGTTGATTTCGAGGGCGTCGACGCCTCCCATCCGGCAACCGGTGTAACCATGACCACAACACTCCCGGAGGGCACTACCTTCGCGGGGCTCCCTACCGGTAGCTCTTCACCAGTTTTGAGCCACAGCTACGATCCCGCTACCCGAGTACTGAGCATGATCCTCGACGAAACCACTGAGGATCTTGTCAGCATTGTGTACACGGTGTCTCAGGTGGACAACGGGCGCAAGTACGAGGGCTTTCCGCTGAGCACGGAAATGACCGGTACCGGAGGACCAGGCGGGGAAGTATCATCCGGTCCGGTGACGTCACTGGTCACTGGTCCCCATGATTACCGTGCGCAGAAGACGGCCACCACCATCACCGGCTCCACCCATCGCGAGGTGACCTACCGGTTTAATGTGTGCTCGGAGGAAAGCTACTTGAGTTTCTCCGCCTACGCGCAGAAACTCACTGACGTCTTGCCTGCCGGTGCCGTGTTCGCCTCGGCCTCTACCGGCCTGGGCACATGGGACACGAGTGCATGGCCCACAGCTAGGTGGACCAGCACCGAACAATACGACCACACCGGATACTGCCTGGACCGAAGCAACACCGGCATTTGGCTGACCGTCCGGTACCCGGAGGATATAGCTGGTTGGGAAGACGGCCAGCGGCCTCCGGTCAACACCGCCACGTTGGAGACAACAGACGCCAACGGTGTGGTCAGGGCAGGCGTACCCGCTACTGCACAGGGCCCTGCATTCAGTCCGGCAGGTGGCGTGACAACGGCCATCGAGAAATCTTCAGGAGGCCAGACCTCCGCCGGCATGATCGCCAGAAGCACCTACGTTAATGCCTCCTACCTCGGGCCCCGGGACAGCCCCAAGGCCGAGGACCTCGTAGTGACCGATAGCGGTACCGCCGGCGGCCCGTCGGAGGAGTGGTTTCACCACAGCGATGTCACCGCTATCAACGTGGCCTTCAGCCCCGTCTTGGCTACCGATGATCTCCCTTACCGCGTTGAGTACCAGACTGATTATTCTGACACTTGGCAGACCTTTACACCTGCCCAGCCTTCCACCAGTACCAATCTGGCGCTGACCGTGCAGAACACTGGTTCCAGCAGCTGGGAGACGTTCAATGGGAACAATACGCTCGACCTGCCGCCGGGCTCCGTCCTGACAGGGTGGCGCATCTCCGTTGCACCTGGCGCCGAGACGGTGTCCGTTGGCTCGGAAATGCGAATCACAGTTGCAAGCGTGCCAATCTTCCGGGACATCACCGATGGTGTGGTCGCCGTGAACAGTCCTGCCGGCATTCCGCCAGGACCCGTGAACAACACGGCCACCCTCAAGGCCGGGGACCTCACGGGCGAGGCTTCTGACGCCTTTACTCCGGTGGATTCTGTCTACCTGACCACCAACGTCTCAGCTCCCTCGGTCCTGAGCGTGGGCGACACCGGCACTATCAGGGCCGGTATCGTCAACCAAAACCCGTCGGAAACCTACAAGGACGCCTCGATGTCCGTGGTGCTTCCCTGCGGCGTCCAGTACGATCCCACCAAGGCCATCACACCCATTA
>Ga0247742_10000471_pt1 | contig 32585 bp, 32 predicted proteins | sample UWRJL208509C2_FD_180944 | JGI IMG/M metagenome (GOLD analysis project Ga0247742, IMG submission 180944) | Plant litter microbial communities from Arlington Agricultural Research Station in Wisconsin, United States - UWRJ-L208-509C-2 | ecosystem: Environmental > Terrestrial > Plant litter >...
GCTGCTGGAACGCACCTTCCGCGCACCGGGTTACCCGATCGTCCCGGGCATTGCGCTGGTACTGGCGGTGGTGTGCTTGGTGGCCATGGCCTGGTTCAACGCGCTGATCGGGCTGATCTTCCTGGGCTTCATGGTGGTGGGGTTCGCCTACTTCCAGATGACCGCGCAAGACCGCGCCGATGCCCCGGCGGATGCGATGTTGACCGGGCTCTGACCTACTGGAGGCAGAACGGGCCTACACTGAACTAGTAAGAAAGCCCGTTACTCAAAGCAGTTATTACCGTGGGAAAACTCTCCCACGGCAATCTGCCTCAAGGAGAGCCTTATGCCGTGGTATGCATGGTTGATATTAGTAGTCGCCATCGGGTCGATCGTCGGTGGACTGATGATGCTGCGTGACAGCGCCAACAAAGTGGAACTCACCGACGAACAACGCAAGCGCGTGGCCGAGCGCAACGCCCAGGCGGATGCCAAGGACGCGCAGGATCGCTGAACCTTGGGTTACTCCCAAGCCGCCTTGGCAATATGCAAACCGTGCTGCCCCTTGTAGGCAGCACGCTCAGGCTGGCTCCAGCCCTTCAGCAGCTCATCCTCCAGCTTATAGATCTCAACCCCCAGCGGGCGGCACACCGTCAGCGGATCCTGTGCATCCGGCCCCCACATCGGCAACGACAGATCCCCGCCCGGGCACGTCGACAGCGCGCACAACACATCAATTTCGGCAAAAAACTCCAAGTAGTCGCCCTTTTGTGCCGGGCACGCCTTCATGAAATACATGTCGTCGTGATTGAGGCCCGTGCACTGGAAAATATTCAGCACGTCATGCACGTCGAATTCCGTCAGACCGTGGGGTAACACCGCGCGCGTCAGGTTCGAGTGGCAATGGTGATGGAAGTCTTCACCGGTGAGCATGCGGTTCACATAGGGATCGCAACGGGTACCGAGTAAATCGTGCAGGCGACCGCCGTGCTCATCGATACCGTAACCGGCCAGGCTATCGTCGGTGATCGTCACCAACGGCCGCAGAAAGGGCAGGTTCGACCACAAGCGGTCATGGGTGCTGACATGCGCGCCTTGCAACTGACGCGTACGCGCCGCCCACAAACGCTCGCGTGGGTCATTGGCGTTCCACACATTGAAGTCCCCCACCTGTGGCCCCACCGGCGTGGTCACTCGGAACACATGCCCGGCCGGCACCTTCCACGCCCTGCCCGTGCGAATCGGTACCTCGAAGCTTTCAACGAGCGTGCGCTGGTCAGCCCGATCACGGATACGCTCGTAGAACGCCGTATCCACCTGCAACGCCGAACCTTTGCTGACCTGGTAAGCGGCCGGATAGTCTTTGTACATGGTGCAAATCCTCAATCAGGGGGGGGTTGAACAAGGCTAACGACAGGCGTTCCGAATCATCCAGGTACAGGCTCATCGCCTCCCCTGCAGCCGGTTTATCCTGCTGGACCAATAACGTGTAAATCTCGCGATCACGCTCCAACCAGGGCGACTGGAAGCGTTGCTCGTCGGGCGCAGCGCAAAACACCAGGCGTAGCTGGGCGATCACCTGGGCAAAAAACTCATCGAACAAGGGACTGCGCATCAAGCTGACGATTTGTTGGTGAAACACCAGGCTGTGAGTCGCGACCGCACGCCAGTCTTCGCGCTCACGGGCCAGGGTGGTGGCGTCAATGGCGTTTTGCATACGCGCGGATTGATCCTCAGCCAGAGGACCGCTTTGGGCGATGGCCTGCAACTCCAGGGTGCGACGGACCACAAACAAATCACGCACTTCCTCTCGTGCCAGCCGACGGACCATGACGCCCTTGTTGCGCACATAACGGGTCAGCCCTTCCTGGCCCAGCCGGTGCAGCGCTTCGCGGATCGTGTTGCGCGAAGCGTTGTAGGCTTTTACCAGCTCCACTTCGACCAACGGCATGCCCGGCAACAGCCGCCCGCCGATAATGTCGGCACGAAGCTCCAGCGCAATCTGGTCGGCTAAAGACAAGCTGAGCGTCATGGTTACCTCACGATTGTTGAACAATCCTCTACAGACAGGTAATCACTTTTCATGCCAATTCCACCGCCTAGGCCATGTGTGTGAAACGCTTCGAGTGGGTTAACCTTGACGCCTGTCACCGAGGCCGCCCTATGCGTTATTCATCCGACCATAAAGCCCAGACCCACCAACGCATCATCAAGGAAGCCTCCGTACGCTTTCGCCGCGACGGAATCGGCGCCACCGGCTTGCAGCCGCTGATGAGGGCACTGGACCTGACGCACGGCGGGTTCTACGCGCATTTCAAATCCAAGGGCGAGCTGGTGGAAAAGGCGCTGCTGGCCGCAGCTGCCGAGTTGGATGCTCATTGCGAAATGCTCTTCAGCCAGGAACGGCCACTGCAAGGGTTTATTGATAGCTACCTGTCGGAGTGGCACCTGAACTCGCCGGCTGAAGGCTGCCCATTGCCGACCATGTCTTCGGAGCTAGGGCTGAGAGGCCAGCAAAGTGCGACGACAGATGCGGTGCTCGACGCTCGGATCCAGCAGATTGAAACCGCCCTGGGCGATAGAAAGACCGATGCACAAGGCCTGGTGATGATGTCAACGCTGGTAGGTGCTTTGGTGCTGGCGCGAGGCGTTAAAGACAAGGCACTGGCGCGACGAATCATGGACGTGGTGCGGGCCAGCGTGAAAACCCAGGTTTCAGAAACTGAAAAAGCCGGTCAGTGACCGGCCTCCCCTTATCGGCTTAGTTGATTACAAGCCTGTCGCGGTTCTTCTCTAGCAAAGCCTTGCCAATCCCCTTCACTTCCAACAACTCATCCACCGCCGTGAACGGGCCATTGCTTTCGCGGTAGGCAATGATCGCCCTGGCTTTGGCAGCACCAATGCCGAACAAATCGCGACGCAGGGTTTCGGCGTCGGCAGCGTTCAAATTGACCTTCGCAGACTGCTCAGCCATGGGCATCTGGGCGGTGATAGGAGTGGCTGCTTCGGCCTTGATGGACGGGGCTGCGGTGGTGGTGACGGAGAGAGTGGTGAGGAAAGCGAAGATTAGGGAGGTGAGGTAGGTGTTTTGCATTGTGACGCTCCATGACATGCGTAAGAGAAAAGCAGCTTTTCCGAAGCTGCTTTTCCACGTTAGGCGATGTTTGAAGGGAGTCAAATATGGGCGAGTAACAGAGTGTGTTGTAGAATAAACGTCGAGCGAAAATTGACAATTAAAAACGAATGCAAGAACATAAATCTCAACAATGCAAGCAGTGGCACTTCAGCATTAGGCCTAGCACGTATTGGCGGGAATATGCATATCCGCACTGGGAAATCACGCTAATCGACGCACAACCCAAAAAACAATCACAGTTTTGGCCACCTCGATTCAACCGGCCTGTGACGAGCAAAATCTAAAGCCTTAAAAATCTCTACACCAACACCTGACATCAACTCGAAAAACACTTCAACAATACCGTTTAAAAAATATAAATCATCGTCAGGAGCAGAAATGGAAACCATAGACTTACTCAACAAATTATTCTCAATATTCGTTAGCCTGGGCATTCTTTTTTATTCACTAGCACTAAAAAGGCACACACAGTCCTGGACGACTCCTGCGGTATTATTTTCACTATTCTGGTTTTTTTTCACATTCTGCCCTCTTGTAATTATGTTTACAGTCCCCGTTAGCATATGGGGCACACTATTTATAGCATCTTGCGTCTTCTTATTTGGAGCGCCCACATTTCTGACTTCGCACAAAAAAGCACTTGCAATGAACCTGAAAAACAAGCGCAGCGTTCAAAACATCTACAGTGGAACATTCATATCTATAATGTTCTTTAGCATGCAATCGTCCGTTGTAATCTGCATTGCGTTAAACATAAGCATACAAGGTATATCGATAGCTGAATTCATTAGCGAACCACTTGCTACCGCCAAGAAATATTTAGACCTGCGCTACTCGGGCGGGATCGAACATAACGTATTTGCTCAAATCGGCGTCGTCCTAAACTATACCGGAGCAGCGTTAGGGGGGCTTATACTGGAATCAAAAAAACGAAAACTAAGAATCCTAATTTTTAGTTTCTTACCATCAGTCTTATATATGGTAATGTACGCTGACAAGGGTACACTTTTTCTTTGTGCTGCAATTTTTTATTCAGGAATCATTATCACACGGCTTAATCATTTCGATACATCCCTAACAAACTCCAAGACCACTAGAACCGTCATTTATTTAACCATAACGTTATTACCAATTTTAATCTTCTCCTTCTTAGCTCGAAGCTCCGACACAACCAGCACAAGCGAAACTATTGACAAACTAGTTTACTATATATGCTCTTATGCATTTGCCCACCTTTATGCATTTTCTGACTGGCTCGATTTTTATATATACGGCGTGGCCAGTCAGACCTATGCTCCTGTAACTGACCCCACATTGGGGTTTTCGACATTTATGGCAATTTTTCGACTTTTCGGAGATAACACGGTAGTCCCTGATGGATACTATGATGAATATTTTAGATACAGAGACATAATGCAAAGCAATATTTACACTATCTACAGAGGCCTGATTCAGGACTTCGGCATTATAGGCTCGGGAGTGTATATGCTGCTCAGCGGATCACTTTTCAATATTTGTTATATTTTCTTATTGAAGCGAAGAAAACCAGTATTTTCTGTGGCACTTTTCATATGCATGGGGGGTTACATATACACTTCATTCATTATTAGCATCATGATATGGAATAGCATATTTGCATTATTCTTCATGCTGAGCGCCATACTGGCAATTGACAAGCTTATAGTTAAATCACAAAATGGCAGAGCCAATATAAAACACTTCTCCTCAACGAGCCAATCTCACTAGAGACTGTTAAATCCAGTGACAGATTGGCTCCTTTAAAACCTTAACACCGTCTCTGCTTATCGAAAAATTACTAGCTGAGATGGTTATAGCTTTTCCACAATTGATGACTCGACGTACTCAAGTGTCCAAACGGTGCTGCTGGTAGAACCAATCTACTATCTCACCGTCGGGTGAATAACCACTCACTGACTCCCTTAACAACTGTCTCACTCGACTATAATCGTCAGCCAACACTGCCGCGTTGAGCTGCTCAAGTTTCTCTTTTAAATGATCCCATGGAATATAATCTTCCGTAGCGCTCATGATCATAGGGTGGTCGGTCGCAGCAACATTTTCACCGATCAACAATTCTTCGTATAATTTCTCTCCGGGTCGCAAGCCTGTAAATTCAATAGCAACATCCCCATGGGGATTTGAGTCGGAACGGACACTCATTCCAGAGAGATGGATCATTTTATTGGCCAGCTCCGCGATTTTTACTGGCTCCCCCATATCCAATACGAATACATCGCCCCCAACGCCCATTGAGCCTGCCTGAATGACGAGTTGGGCTGCCTCAGGGATAGTCATGAAATAACGTGTAATTTTTGGGTGAGTTACGGTTACCGGGCCGCCGGACTTAATCTGCTTATGGAATAGAGGAATAACGGAGCCGGACGACCCAAGGACATTGCCAAACCTAACCATTGTAAAACGCGTTTTATTGATCGTAGAAATGCTATCGCCATTGCCGTAGAGCACAGGAGCCTTCTCTCGACTTAATGCCTGCAAAACCAACTCAGCAAGACGCTTCGTACTACCCATCACATTGGTAGGCCTTACTGCTTTATCAGTAGAAATTAATACGAAATTTGAAACACCCGCCGAGAGTGCAGCCTGTGCAGTATGTAATGTACCATTGACATTATTGATCACACCTTCAGCAATATTGTGCTCGACCATGGGTACGTGTTTATAGGCTGCCGCGTGATAGACCGTATCAATGCTCCACGATTTAAAAATATCATAGAGTTTATCTTGATTGCGCACGGAACCAAGAATAGGTAATAACTTAATAGGCAGAGATTCCCGCTTTATACGTTGCTCCAACTCGGAAAAAATAGTATACAAATTAAACTCACTGTGTTCAAAGAGCAATAACACCGTAGGTTTTAATTGAATAATCTGCCTACACAGTTCTGAGCCTATTGAACCTCCTGCACCCGTAACGAGTACGTTCATGCCTTTAATACAATGTTTAAGCAACCCTTCTTGTGCGGGAACGGCATCTCTTCCGAGCAGGTCAGCTATATCCACTTCCTGAATATCATCAACCTTGACTCTCCCACTGGCGAGATCCATAAAACCGGGGACGCTTCTTACGTGGAGAGGAAAAGATTCTAAATAATCTAGGACTTCACGTCGGCGCGCACGTGTGGATGAAGGTATCGCTAGTAATATTTCTTGAGCGCCCGTTAGTTCAACCATGCGCAAAATGCTCTTAGGCGTAAAGACCTGCAAGCCAGCGATTACACTATTAGTGATTGAAGGGTCATCATCAATAAACGCTACTGGACGCATCAACCTACCCATACGTAGAGCGGCGACCAACTGGTTACCTGCGGCCCCAGCCCCATAGATAGCTACTTTAGGGATACCGACATCTCGACTAGCAAAAGGCACATGTTGAGATGCTGAAAACCAGTCGCCCAAGAAATATTGACGCATGGCGAGCCTCAAGCCGCCTATCATAACGAGGCTTAACCACCAATAGTTGAACATGATGGAACGAGGAATAACACCCTGATGACTGCCGACACAATAGATTATAAAACCCAACACTAAAGATGAAAGTGTAACCGCTTTGATAATTGCAATAAGAGCATCATTACCAAAATACCGCATCACTGCGCGATACATGCCAAATTTTACAAAAAGAGGGAGCGCTACAGCTGGCGCACTGATAAAGAGCCACAGATGCTCGTGAAGAGGGTTAATCAAATCATCAACGCCGAGACGGACAACAAACGACATCCACAACGCCAACCAAACAAGCAGCACATCTGCCAGCAGCTGGAATGCTCGTTTTTTCCTGCGCGGTAGGTTCAACAAAAAATTGCGTATCTTATCCATTTAACCCATATCCCTTTCCAGCATTGACTCCACTCTCATCCGAGCAATCATATGAAAAACACCTGCATTCAGTATTAACGGCTTGCCTCAAGCATTACCTCTGTTAATGCCTCACATGTCTTTCGCATATTCGATTCAGTCAGTGTGGGGTGTACTAGAAACATTAAACTACGTTCGCCTAACTCTTTGGCAATGGGCAGACGAACCGATGGTCTAAACGACGTATTATCGAATGCCTTTTCCAAATATACTTCTGAGCAAGAACCAGAAAAACAAGGGACCTCCAACTCCACGAGCGATGAAATAATCCTATCGCGGTTCCATCCCTCTTTTAAAAACTGCGGTTCTACAAAGACATAACACTTGTACGCGGCATGAGTACAATCCGCAGGCACTTTTGGAACCCGCAATGCTTTGAACGATTCGGCACAACTCCAGATTTTACGCGCATTCGCCATCCGGACCTCGCTCCAAGTTGTCATCTTCTTCAGTTGCAGTCTTCCCAGCACCGCTTGTACTTCCAGCATTCTCCAGTTCGTACCGAAGCTGGCATGCAACCAGCGAAAGCCCGGAGGGTGCTGATGCTCGTACACTGTTTTCCAGTCTTTGCCATGATCCTTATACGCCCACATCGACGCCCAGAGGTCGGGGTCATCAGTTGTTACCATCCCTCCTTCGCCGCCCGTGGTCATCACCTTATCCTGACAGAAAGACCACGCACCAATATGCCCAATACTCCCCACTGCTCGCCCTTTATAGCGCGCACCATGAGCTTGGGCACAATCCTCTATGACTTTGAGCCCGTGTTCGGCAGCCAGTTGCATGATCGGATCCATGTCACAGGGCCAACCGGCTAGGTGGACGCAAATGATCGCCTTGGTGCGTGAGCTAATAGCGGAGGCGATCCCATCGGCGGTAATATTTTGGGAGTCTCGATCAACGTCTACGAAAACCGGGGTAGCCCCTGCAAGCACAACACTTGATACCGAGGCAAGAAAAGTGCGCGACGTAACGATGACTTCGTCACCATCACCGACTGACAAAGCGTGCAAAGCAAGATCCAGTGCGACGGTGCCATTTGCAACAGCAACGGCGTGACGGGTGCCACACCAAGCGGCAAATTCTTGCTCAAAACCGCGACATTCTTCACCCGTCCAGTAATTAACTCTATTGGACAATATAACGTCACGCACTGCGTTCGCTTCATCTTCAGTGAAAGATGGCCATGGAGAAAAAGGTGTATTGAGCATTTGAATAATCTCTGGGCAATATTTGAAGAGGCCGTGGTCGAGCGTCCGACTCAGACTATTGGGTTTTGGCCCTTCCGTAGAAAGGGGCGGCCCCTGCAGTACGTTGTGATGATATGAAGTGCCGAAGTCGCTGAGAGATTAACATCATTCTGGGGCAACCTCTCCCCCACCAGGAGTCCGACACAACAATTTAAGCGACAACGACCACACCGCTAGGGGCTCGCCTGCTTGCTGCAACGCACGCAGGAGCGCGTAAGCTGATGCTTTGGATAGGAGTCATATCGCCAATGGACGACCTGACGGTTTCGTCTAACCACCTATTTGTTACCTGTGAATTTGCTCATGGTTGCTTCACCAGAGGCGCTTACGCCTTCGCGAGTAAGCACTCTCTTCACGGTAGCGAGAATTATCTTCAAGTCCAGCAGAAAAGAACGATTGTTGATATACCAAATATCTAACTTAAACTTTTCTTCCCAACTCAACGCGTTTCGCCCGTTGACTTGAGCCCAACCCGTCACCCCAGGCTTTACCTCATGACGCCGAAACTGTTCCTTTGAATACAAAGGCAGATACTCCATCAGGAGAGGTCTCGGTCCCACAAGGCTCATCTCACCTCTCAAGACATTTATCAACTCTGGCAATTCGTCCAGACTACTCGATCGAAGAAATGCACCGTAAGACGTCATTCTCTGGGCATCGGGCAATGGTGTGCCGTCCGGATGAAACGCATCGAGCATCGTGCGAAACTTGACCATTTCAAACGGTTTTCCATTGAGGCCTGGCCTTGTCTGGCGAAAAAGTACCGGTGACCCTAGCTTTTTGCGGATACGCCAAGCAGTAAATGCAATTACGGGAGAAAGAACGAGCAACCCGAGGGCTGACACAACGATATCAAATAAGCGCTTTAGCATTTTTTATGTTCCTTCGATCCAATCTGCAAACTGATTAGAAAGCAATGCTCGATCAAATTTTTCACGGGCTAATTTTTGCGCATTACATCCCATCTCTATCAACAAGTCTCTACTGTCTGCAGCTGACTCTAAAGCATCCGCAAACGCTGAAGAATCATTAGGTGGAACCACGTAACCGCAGTTATTTTGCTCTATCATACCCGCCAGCCATCCTGGGTAATTATTCAAAACAGGAAGACCCGCAGCGATATAATCGAAAAACTTATTCGGTGATGTTCCATAATAGAATGCGGGCACATTGGCTAATATCTGGAGACCTAAGTCAGTGCTGGCCATCAAACCGGATAGTTTTTCCTTGTTAACCGGTTCATGAAATACAACGTTTTCCAGCCCTTCTTTAAGAGCCCTTTCCTGCAGCATTGGCTTCAGTTTTCCTTGGCCGATTAAAAGAAATTTAATATCTACGCGATCGCGGCGCTTCAACTCCTTCGCCGCATCTAAGACCGAATCGAGGCCATTTGCTAGTCCGTGCGTGCCAGCAAACAGTGCTAGACAATCGGTCTCGGCAATATCCGCAGGCCTCCAGGGCAGCACAGCCTCGCTGAAAATATCAAGGTCACAACCATTAGGTATCAGCGCGATACGAGAGGGGTCCACTCCACGATGAACAATACCCTCAACAATTCCTGGCGAAAGACCTATTATTCGATGCGCTGATCGATAACTAGCCCACTCAAGAAAAGAAAGCGCGCCAAGCAAAAAAGGACTGCGAATTACGCCCATTGCCTTTGGCAATTCCGGCCAAAGATCACGAACCTCAAAAACAAACTTCTTGCCCCTTAACCAACGAGCAAAAATACCAGGGATCCCGGCAGTCAATGGTGTGGTTGTAGCAAAGATCAGATCATAAGGCTCGACCAACGCGATCTTTATACTCGATAGCGCAAACTGCAAGAAAGTGGTGGCACGCCTTAATAGTCCGTCGCTATTGGAGTACGCAAGGTCCAATTCAATAATATTTATTCCATCGACCGTTCCACGGCGAATTCGCTTTACAAAAGTACTTTTCAACCCTGTATCGCCACCACCGTAACTGCCACAAACAATAGTTACGTCATGACCTCGAGCAATGAGTCGGCGGGCCATTTCATAAGAGCGAATACCAACTGCCCCTTTGGGGGTGGAAAAATGTTGGTGGAAATAAATAATCTTCATAGACCCCAGCGGTACTCCGTAGTGAAAGATCCTGGCTGAGTAACTTCCAGCTCAAGAATCGGGGATTTTACCTTTTCCAGGTAATAGCGGGACTCCCAGCCCTCAACAATTTCTAAACGCTCAATTGCAACAGATGCACTGACTGAAATGCGGTGATCTCCGTTTGTAAAAGAACAGCCCTCATTCCACCAGACTCCGGGCGCCAAGCGCCAGCGAAGGACAGCCGAGGTCTTAAAGCCACTGACTTCATCGACGACTTTGAGATGATCAGCGTTCAGCTCTACCGATCTTAGATGAGTTGCCTTTTCACCATCTTTATACCCCGCGGAAAAGCTGACACTTCCATGCGTGGTTTCTAACGGTCGCAGCGAATGGGTCTTCAGCCATCTGCCGAAAAGGAAACGACTTATCCTAGGCATCTGGTCACGCCCATCAAACTGCACTGTATTATGAGCATGCGTGCCCGGAAAATACTCCTGCCACGGCGCATTGGTATTGTAGGAATAGCTGCCAGCGTCACGGAGCAGATTAGTCCCTCCAAGCCATAAGTCCACATGCAACGCATCAGCCTGGCTGGGCCGGAAGCGAAACCGTGGGTAACGCATCACTGCCATTGCCTCACCCGCCAGAAGCACGGCAAAACCACCATCATCGAAGGTTCTACTCTGCGGGATAGTCGCCTCCTGCTCGGCCTCTTCCAGGCCAAGCCAGCGTAACTGATAATCCCATACCCCAGACGGATAGGCCCTCAACCCCTGAAACAGACAACTGGCCATCTGCACTGTCGGTCTGAAATCGCGGTAATCCGTTTCTGTCAAAGGAAGCAAACGCGCGCCATCGTTGGCGCCAAGATTGGGAGCATCGCCATTTTCACCTCGCGTCATCGTGCGCAACCACTCCGAGGCCAGTGCAGTACGCGAGTACCATGCACGTGAAAACGCTGCATCGTTAGTACGACGTCGCCAAACCTCAACCATACAAAAAGTATCAAGCAATACGCGGTGATAGGTCACAGAATACTGACTAAAACTACCATCGCGCCCTATCAATCTGGATGCACGATTTTCTAGCCAACGACGTCCTAGGCGCTGCCATTTCGCACCGTTCTCTACCCCGGAGCGAGCCAACAAGCTGCCTCCAATATAAAGGGCAGCAGCCTCGGAAGTACCATGGTTATTGTCTTGAGCGATCGCGTAGCTGAGGGTTGGCGCAATCCGATTCAAATGTAACTTGACCAACTCAAGAAGAGTTTGGGATACACCTGCCGGCGAGTCAATAATGACAATAGCCATTGCCAGGTGCATGACACGGATTGATGCCTCCTGACCACACTTCCAGTTAGCGCCACAATAAGGAGGATTTTTTTCACACCAATCTGCTAACCATATGTTCAGCCTTTCTAGGAGTGCGAGGTCGCCGTGTTTGACTCTCTGCGCAAAAGACAAAACCCAGTCAAAACGTGAAGCGTCCCATATTAGCTTTACATCACCGACAAGAGGGTCAAAATCAGGAATTTGCCACCAGTTACGCTCCATACCTTGCATGACTTCGCCAGTGAGCGGATTTTGGTGCCAATTAGGCGGCACCTCCCTCAACGGATAAGATAGATGGCCGAACAAGAGCCCCTTTTCAAGCCAACTATCGCTGGAAATCAAATTTCTGGAAAACGCACTGGGGGGCAAAAAAAATTCCCCTTTGGGTATTTTACCTTTGAGCCTGAAGATGGGGTTCAGATTCAGCTTCAAGCCCAATCGGTATATCAACACCCGAAACAGATTCGCCGCCCCCAGGGACCAAGCAGTCAATGGCTTAACAAAAAACCTTCTCATTGAGCGCGCAGTATTTCAGCAATTTCGATAGTCACTTGAGCGACCTCAAAAATCTCGTCCGCAGGAATGGCTGGCTGGCCACGCTTTATGCCTCCTATGAACTGAGCTGCACATTGGTGCTGCCCCTTATCCTGCTTCCACAAATTAAGCTTCTTGAACCCAGGCCAACCGTAGCCCTTGAGCTTACGGAAGTTATCCAACTGAAGCACTCTACCGGCAACGAATACTTCCACTCGCTCCTTCGGGAAACTAGACGCACCGTTAGCCGTATAGATAATCGTACCGAAGGAGCCATCTTCGAACCCCAAGGTAATTGAAGCTCTGTCTTCCACAATATCAATACCCGGGGCATTTCCCATTCGACGAGCTTGAAGAGAGACGATCTTGCTCCCCGCCAGAAAGCGCATCAAATCAACAAAATGGCACGCCTCACCAATAATCCGGCCGCCACCTACTGCATTGTCTTGGGTCCAGTGGCTAGACGGAATCGCGCCGGCATTCATCGTCAACAGAAAGGTCTTGGGTTCCTTTGTGGATTCAAGAAGCGCCTTCATCTTGACCACTTGTGGTGAGAACCGACGATTAAATCCAACCATCAACTGAGGAGCGGTGCCATCACCCCGGGACGCTGAATAAGCCTGTCGCACTTGATCGAGTTCGGCGTGGGATATGGCCAGAGGCTTTTCTACAAAGACATGTTTGCCAGCAGCCAAAGACTCTGAAACAAACCGCGCATGGCTATCGTGACGAGTAACGATCGCAACCGTATTGATTTGCGCGTCTGCAAGAGCGGCGTCAAAATCAGTAGATGCTTTGGCAAATCCGCTCTTTTTTCCGTGGACCGTTCCGCTAATACCACCTGCAGTCACGATCGTATGGAATTGAGCACCGGCAGCTTTGAAGGCGGGTATCAGAACGCGAGAAGCATAATTGCCCGCCCCTACAAATGCCATCACAGGGGACTGCGTGGTGAACACAGCGGTATCGTTCAGAGCAACCTCTTTAATACCACGTGCGGAGACGTCCGAGGTGTAATCCAGAACGATGCCAAGGCCTGACCTGTCATCGGTCAGCGCCTGATAAGCTTCAGACGCCTGTTCGAAGGCAAAACGATGCGTGATGAGCGGCTTAACATTAAGCTGACCAGATGCAAGCATATCGAGTACCGCTTCAAAGTTGCGCTGCTCCGTCCAACGCACAAAGCCGATAGGATAATCTTGGCCCTTCTCCTCGTAGGCCGTGTCATAACGACCGGGACCGTAAGAGCAAGAAACTTGGAATGTCAGTTCTTTCTCATAAAAATCTGCGCGGTTTAGCTCTAGGCCAGTAACTCCGACCATAACAATACGTCCGCGTTTGCGGGACATCCTGGCGGCATGAGTAACCGGATCGCTGACTTTGGTAGACGCCGTGATAATGACCCCGTCCACGCCTTGGCCTCGGCTGAACGCCATTCCAGCGGCTACCGGATCTTCGCCTTTACTAGGGTTGCATGTCACCGCTCCAAACTGCCGAGCGAGTTCAAGCTTTGACTCGTCGAAATCAACCGCCAGGACCCGGCAACCATGAGCACGTAAAAGCTGAACTGTTAAAAGGCCAATCAGTCCTGCACCAGTCACAACAAACGACTCGCCCAATGTCGGTTTGGCCAGTCGAATACCTTGTAGGCCGATGCTCGCCACCACGACAAACGCTGCGTCAGCATCCGAAACTTCGTCCGGAATCAGTGCGCAGAGATTTTTCGGTACTTTCACCACATCAGCATGAGCACCATTGGAAACAACTCGGTCTCCTACCTTGAAGCCTTCGACATCGGAACCAAGCTCAGCAACAACACCGACATTGCTGTAACCGAGGGCAAGCGGTTGCGACAGCTTGGACTGCACAGCATCGATAGTCGTCATCAATCCGTCGGTACGGACCTTTTCCAACACCATTTTTACCTTATCCGGCTGCTGGCGTGCCTTTTCCAGATAGGACGCTTTACCAAACCCCACCAGCATACGCTCGGTGCCAGCAGAGATTAGGGAAACACGGGTGTTGATAACAATACTTCCACGAGACGCCCGAGGCGCAGGGGCTTCAGCAATACTGGTACCGCCTTTAGCCATATCTTGCAAAATCTGCTTCATAAATCACCGAATTAAGAATGATAAGTGTCGACAATGTACTTAAGAGATTTGACGTGTTCACTCGCAATGAAGCTGAGTTTCTCGCGAGAGGTAGAGCCGTGATCGTCATCAAAGATTTTCACCGAGGGCTGATAATTAACCTGCAGCCCTACTCGCCGGCACTCTTCCGCCACAAAATCTTCTTCCCCAAATAAGAATTGCGGATAATTGTACAAAGCTCCACTTAAAAAATATTGTCGTGTAAAGATAATAAAAGAACCGTGCGGCGAATAAAAATTCAGCCCTGGCGGATAACTAATAAACGGGCGCTTGGCTTTGAGATCCGACAACTTTCGATAAAGTTTAAATAGCCAAATTCTTTTAAAGATGAAAATATTTTTTTGCAATGCAAAACGCGTCGGTCTGTGTATCGTTTTCGGATTAAGATCGGCCCCTCGCCCAATGGACATAATGGCGGGTGCAACAATACCGATATTTTTGTCAATCCCACCCAAGCTCTGCTGAAGGGAAGCAAAAAAATCAGAGCTCACACTCAAATCAACATTAGATATGACTACGCAATCGAAATCTTTAGGGGACGACAGCAGCTCGACCCCTCTGGTAAAAGCAGGAAAGTAACCCACATTCGGCGACTTAAGATAACGAAAATCAAAATCCATCTCGGCAATTGCCTGTAACGCTTGATCATCCGTAGGTGCAGTCGAATTATCCACTACCACAAATGTAAATGACACGCCAGCACACCCTGACAGCGCGAATTCTAAAGAACGTGCGTACTTCAGCAAGTGGTCATATGCATTGTAACAGATACAAACTATCGCGACTTTCATAGCACCCTACTCACACAGCTCATCATAATAAATTTGTAACACGGCCCAAACCGTACGGCTAGCAGGCTCTTAGCCTATTAGGTCACAAAATAACGCCTCAACAGTTCATCCTTTTCCGCAGGTGCTGGATAATTTATAAGCACCGCCTTATAAACACCTTTGAACACGAATAAACTACCGACAGCAGCTCCGACAATCCCAAATTTATTAATTAATTGACCTACATGTTCCAACGAGCCTGCTCCACCAAGCACCGTTATAGGGACATGAACCTCATTATAAACTTTATCGGTAATATCAAGGTTATACCCCTTCATCACACCATCGCAGTCGATCGAATTTATAACTATTTCGCCGACACCTAAATCTTGTAATTGCTTTGAAAGATCTATCGGGCATTTCCCGGTATTTTTCTTACCGTTATGTATCCAAACTTCATAGCGCCCTCCGAACAATTTTTTCTTGACGTCCAAAACAACGACGACACTCTGGCTACCTATTTCCTCGGCAATTTGACTCACTAACGATGGGTCATTTACCGCTGCTGAACTAATCGCTACTTTTTCTACACCCAGGCCAATGATCTTCTTGGCTTGAGCAGCAGTTGAAATCCCCCCCCCATAGCAAAATGGCATCCGGCACTCCATCGCCATTTTTTGAATCAACGCGTAATCTGGCTCACGTCCCTCCGCAGTAGCGTCGATATCCAATACAATGAGCTCATCCACTTCCTTCTCATTGAAAATTTTTACTGCATTGAGTGGATCTCCAATGTACTTGGAGTCTTTAAACTTCACGGTTTTAACCAAACCTTTACCACGAATCAGCAGGCAAGGAATAATTCTAGGTCGCAACATAACTTACAACTCCGCAAAGTTCTTAAGCAAGCTCATACCGGATTGGTGGCTCTTTTCAGGGTGGAACTGAACCCCGTAAACATTACCATTGGTTACGGCACAGGTGAAGTCGTCGCCGTAATGAGTACTGGCTAGAATATGCTCTTGTTTAGCGCATTCGTAGTAGTAAGAGTGAAGAAAATAGAATCGCGGTATTGTATGGAAATCATTGAAAATCCCGACATTGGCAATCGGTTCCACATCATTCCAACCCATATGAGGCAGTTGTTTAACCCTACTCAGATCAAACTTTTTAACACGCCCCGGAACCCAACCCAAGCCAGCACGCTGCCCTTCGTCGCTGCCATCTGCGAGCATTTGCATTCCAACGCAGATACCAAGCACCGGCAGCTTATTCTCCACTACCAATTCGTCCAGAGTTTCGCGCATCCCCGAAGCGTTCAAACTGTCCATCGCATGATCAAACGACCCGACACCAGGAAGGATAATCTTAGTCGCCCCCTCAAAGTCTCGAGCCGTAGTTGCAACCTGGCACTTTATATTTAATCGCTTATAAAGATTCATAAACGATAGAATATTACCAATACCGTAATCAACGACTGTTATCATCTTTTGATAGCCCTCTCCATTCCCAAAAGACGCATCACCTTAGCCCCCAACTCAAATAAATATCGTTGAGACCTATAATCACGATAGGATTTATTTGGCAACTCCATAAGTCGTTGTAATTCTGCGACAGTCATATCCAGCTTGTTGGCAACATATTCAAAATCCTGCTCAATTGTTTCTGGGTCGTGCGCAGGCAACGCAAGCTTGTCCAAGGCCTCTTCGCGAGTCATTTGCTTTGTCAAAATTAAGCTTGAGTACTGGATTCTTCGAGTATCGTAGCCAAATTTCTTGGGCAACCAATAGCCTTCATAAAACTTTGTAAAGCGAGACTCATCATGTTTTCGAGGGTAACTTTTCCAACCGTACTCTTCAGTCAACGTCTTAATTGCCTCGGCACGGATATACGGCACATAATTTAGTGGCTTGACAACTTTCACACCTTTTATAAAGCGGAGGTAGACTTTATGAAACCATATGCTGCTTAACGGATAATCCTTGAGAGGTCGCTCGCCAAACTGGCCGTGAATATCCTTCAGCTGCCACATATCCGTGCCATAATACATCCACTCCAACGGATTACGAACGCACTCCGTTGAAAAATTCCCGCCATTAAGGATGTATTTTATACCGTGTTTGTTTGCAAATTTGTAAAGCGTGGCAATGAACGCGTGATCTTGGGGGATATCGATATGTGGGACAGACGCCTTGAAGAAGGCGCGCTGAAAGTCTTTCATCTCTTCCCAGTTAATTACTTCTGTGTATAGATCGAGCCCGAGCTTTTCAACAATCACTTCAATATTATGCACCGCTAACTGTGAGTTCCAGCCACCGTCCACGTGGAAGACCAACGGACGCAGACCAAACTCCTTGACCGCGATGTGAAGCAAATAGGAACTGTCTAGCCCCCCGCTCATGCCCATGATGCAGTCAAATGGCTTTCCTTTGCTATCACGCTTAATTTTCTCAAAAATCTCGGTGATCTGCTGACGGCCTTTTGCTCCTGTATCCCAGTGGGGCAAAAGATCACGATAGAAGCCAGTACAGTGATCGCATACACCCTTTTCATCGAACGTAATATTCTCGTCCGATGTATCCATCACACAACTTGTACAAATCTGATACTGCCTGTTACTCATAACGAGCTCCATAATAAAAATAATCTAAAAGTTAGACTCATGGGGATAAGCGTCAATACCTTTCCGCACTACGAATGTCTTTATTTTCTTAGCCCGCCTAATTTCCTCTGAAATATTTGTGCATGATCAAGGTAAAAAGCATCACTTCACCAAACACAAAACTACCGGCAGCACCATATACCCCTATGACTTTAGTCGATATAACACACAGTGCCAAGGTGACTACTCCAGTACACACCAAAGACTTTGCTAGATAATTTTTAGCGCCGAGTGCGTTCAGGCCGGCAGTGCCAAACATAAAATTCGAAATACCGAAGAACACGCCTATAGACATAAATATAAATAAGCTCTGCATAAGCGTTTTGTTTGGATAGCTGGCCAAAAACTCGACACGATCTTTTAAGCCAGCCCAAAGGCCTATAAAACAAAGCAAAATACAAAACAGTACAACCAATTGCAAATAGGTCAAACGGACTATTCTCGATAGCGCTACTCTGTCTGGACCAAGGCGCCCGTGAACAGCATGAATAACCCTCGGAAAGAAGAACTGATTCAAGGGTCTTACTATAGCCTGAAACGCCTTAATAAATTTTTCAACAACAGAGTAGCTAGAGATAGTTGCTGCACTAATTCCAAAAAAGCTCAGAATAAGAACATTTGAATCTCGAAAAAGAACCACAGCAAAGTTTCCGAAAAATATTTCCTTCCCTTCCTGTAAGCTATCGCGTAAGCAGATCCAAGATATTCGCTTAAACTTGACACCTGCCACAGACACTAGATAAATCCAGGCACACACACCGCCTACCAAATACCCGCCACCGACAATCAGCGGCAATAAAAAAAATGGATGTATAGGCTTTAGCCAAAAAAATACTATTAAACAACAGACCACACGGCTAATTACCGTAAAAATCGCAACGGGTAAATTTTTCTCTAGAGCCTGAAAAAAATAAGCCGATTGAAATACGTAGGCTAATGGCACCAACATCCAGCATAACAGGGCGAGGAATAGCTCAGGCTGTATGAAAGCACCAGCGCCCAGCACGATAATAAGACATATCACCCAAATAAAAAGTCGGCAACAAAATACCTCGCTAAACACTGCCGAAGCGCTGGTCAATCCATCAGACTTTAGGCAATTTACTACTTTCGAAACGCCATTAATTTCATAGCTGTAAATAACGACAGCAAGCACAATTAGACTGATTGCTTCCCCCACCACCAAGCTTGTATATTTCTCTGCGCCAAACATGTGTAGGACATAGGGAAATATCAAAATGGGCAGAAGTGCATTCGCGCCCTGCACAGAGGCGAGCGAAAAAATATTAACCAGGTTTCTACGTAGCAAAATTATATCTCGCAGATTTTCTCATTAGTTGCATCTTTCTCAGTCAGCGATGGTAAAAACCCGTTAATAAAGCTTCCTTCAACACTCGTCAAAATTGCGCCTGCCATATACCACGAGTATCAATAACTCTATGCTCAGATAATTGGCTGACAGAAATTTGCTTGAAAATTTTATGATCGACCAGCAACACGATAATGTTTGCTTCTTTGAGGGCGTCTTCAACAGTACAGTAAGCTACGTAGCCCTTCAGTACCTCTGGCAACTCGCTTATATGAGGCTCAACCGCAAAGACCTGACCAGGATGTTGCTGTGAAATCTTTAGCGTAATGCCCACAGAGGGACTCTCGCGCAGGTCGTCAATATCTGGTTTGAAGGCCAAACCAAAGCACGCAATGGTCACATCCCTGGCAGTGAGTTGTGGATTGGCTTGCAAATACTCCGCGACCGCCACCTGAACTTTGCTGACCACCCACTCAGGCTTACTATCGTTTACTTCACGGGCGCAACGGATGAGTTTAGCGTGCTGTGGCGCACTGCTCACAATGAACCATGGATCCACTGCAATACAGTGTCCGCCTACCCCCGGCCCTGGCTGAAGAATATTGACGCGCGGATGCCTGTTAGCTAACTTGATCAGCTCCCAGACATTGATACCCTGGTGATCAGCAATTATTGAAAGTTCGTTGGCAAAAGCGATGTTCACATCACGGAAACTATTCTCCGTAAGCTTGCACATTTCCGCCGTACGTGAGTTCGTGATGATGCACTCGCCTTCTACAAACAGCTTATAAAGGCTAACGGCGGCGTCCGAGCATTTGGGCGTCATGCCACCAATGACACGGTCATTCTGCACCAACTCCCGTAGCACATGGCCTGGCAGCACGCGCTCAGGGCAGTGAGCAATCCTTATATCTGAACCCTCTCCATGGGTCTGGGGAAACGTCAGGTCATCTCGAATCTCAGCAAGCCACTTGGACATCTGTTCAGTAGCTCCCACCGGTGAAGTGGACTCCAGAATAACCAAATCGCCAACTTTTAAAACTGGCGCAATAGCCTTACAGGCGGATTCGATATAGGAAAGGTCAGGCTCATGACCCTCCTTGAAGGGAGTGGGCACAGCAATCAAAAAAGCGTCGGCGGCCTCGGGAGTAATAGTGGCGCGCAGATAGCCTTCGGTCACCGCTGCGTGTACTACCATGTCGAGATCGGGTTCGACAATATGGATTTCTCCTTTGTTGATTGTTTCTACAGCCTTTTTATTAACATCGACACCGATTACGTTAATTTTGCGCGAAGCGAAAACGGCCGCGGTAGGTAACCCGATATAACCTAAACCAATGACAGAAATAGTTTTGAACACGAATAAATATCCTTGATTTTCGTTAAGCACGCTTTTCTAGATGCTGAAATAAGATATTGACAATTCTACTACACGCCTCACCATCTCCGTAAGGATTGTGCGCGTAAGACATTTCCTCGTAGAAACACTGATCCACCAGTAACCGCGCCAACCCCTCTGTAATTGCGGCGACATCTGTCCCCACGAGCTTGACCGTTCCAGCATCGACCGCCTCAGGACGCTCTGTGGTTTCTCGCATCACCAAGACAGGCTTACCCAGCGACGGTGCCTCTTCTTGTATCCCGCCCGAATCAGTCAGAATCAAGTAGGCGCGATTCATCAGATAAACAAACGGCAAATAATCCAGAGGCTCTATCAGGTGAATGTTGTCGATACCAGACAACAATCTGTTTATAGGCTCCCGAACATTAGGATTAAGATGCACAGGGTAAACGATTTCAACATCAGGAAAAGCTCGTGCGGTTTCAGCTAACGCTGTACAGATTCTTTCAAAACCGCCGCCAAAGCTCTCCCGGCGGTGCCCGGTTACGAGCACGACTCTCCTTTCTTTATCCAAAAAAGCGAATTGCTCTTCGAACCGCCTTTTCAATTCAGAATCGCTATCAAGTTTTTTCACAACATCCAACAGTGCATCAATAACTGTATTGCCGGTCACATGGACAATGTCGCTGCGGACCCCTTCGTTGAAGAGGTTTCGGGCTGAGTTCTCGGTAGGCGCGAAATGCAAGGCTGCTAGGGCTCCGGTCAGCTTCCGGTTCGCCTCCTCAGGCCAAGGCGAATAGAGATTCCCAGTCCTCAGCCCTGCCTCAACGTGAGCAACTGGAATCTTCTGATAGTAGGCCGCCAACGCGGTGGCAAAGGTGGTTGCCGTATCTCCATGCACCAAAACGATGTCAGGCATGAAAGCGTTGAAAACCTTCTTCATGCCCAAAAGGATGCTGGTGGTGATATCGGAAAGGTCCTGCCCGGGCTTCATGATGTCCAAGTCGTAGTCAGGTTCTAGCTCGAACAAGTCCAGCACCTGGTCGAGCATCTGACGATGCTGTGCTGTGACGCATACTCGCGAATCGAAACGTTCATCTGCCGCCAGCTTCAATGCGAGAGGGGCCATTTTGATGGCCTCCGGGCGAGTTCCAAAAACTGAAAGCACTTTTATCAACATTTGCATCCCAAAAAATATAGGTAAATTGCGGCATGTGTCTTGGCACGACTCGGCTAACCAGACACAGGGACGCTACAGTTCAAGGATTTAGCGCCTAATTCCTGAGAACAATAGACCAAGGCCGACTAGCCGAGACTCAGCCACTGCATGAAATAATGCTCAATGGCAGGCCCACCCGCTACTGCCGATCGTTGAAAAAACCAACCAGTCGATAATTCGTTCTTTACTGCCACAGGCATGAAAACACTATTGAGGCCGTTGAGAACAGCTGAAAAATGAAACGGCTACGTGATCTGCTATGAGCCTCACCGGACTGGGCCACTTTATAATCCGATGGTTCTGCTCCTCGGCATTGGTTACCACCGGAAGAAACCAAGCGGTTGACACCACGCGTGCGGCGTGCAAGCGGTGAACTGTCATGCTTGTACATATGAATGAACGAATGCACAGGAAATCTTGATTTTTAAGCATTACGGGTGACCAATTACTACGCTGTTCTGGCGATTCGACAGACGCATACATCGATAATATCGATTCATCACTACCTGCCTGCACGTACATCTCATCAAGACCTTCACCGCAGGAAGTACGAGGCATTCTGCTACGAGCAAATAGCCATGTCGACAGTCGCGCCCTCGCTCATATTGGCATGCGTCTTGGCTTGCGTGTCTAGGAGCATCCATCGCGGTATCGCACCCTCTGCACGCTCGATACCGCTCAAAAGCTAAACGTGCGAGCACAAAAACGGGCCTCTTATTCACCTGGTCTCAAAAGCATGAGCTCGCAGTATACAATTGAAAGATGCTCGCTTCACTGATGGTCTGAAGCCGAACAGCATCATCAAGGGTAGGCACGATCACTCGGACAACTGCAAATAGTCTTGACTCCAAAAAATTCCGATACCAGCATCCAGTACCCAAGCATATTCCTCGATCCAGCATGAGCCTGCTGCACCCCCGCCGCCCCCCCCCGACGACGATCAAAAGATTTATGCTACGTCCCGATACGCTTACACTTCCGATGATGTAACGTTCCTAGCAATCGTTCTACCGAAATCTATGCTCTCTGATATACCCCTATCCTCAGGATAGTAGTATGAGGTATCAGCAACCCAAAGCCCTTTTACCGGTAGTGACACTGGGGGCAACTTACTCAAGTGACCCGGTTCGCAGATAGGCTGTGCGAACCTGTACCGACTTGCGCGCAAGTCAATAAAGTCCTCATCCCGAAGCGAAGGATTAATTTTTTTAATATATTTCCGGACCTTATCGAGAAAGTTCTGATCGGGCTCCGAAAATAAAGGATGTTCGCCGGGAACATAAAAAGGTACGTAAACGATATGACTACTTAGCGGGCGTAAGTTGCTATACTCGACGAGACCGGGAATATCCATATCAGGATCATTTATATTAAGCCAAAAATTCTCTGTCACTGGCTTACTCAATTTTGCGACAACACATACGACCGCGATATTTTTCAGCGCTTCAAACTGACCTATAATATCCGCTGGCAAATCCGGGATGAGCTTAGAAACGTATGGTAGCGGAACAGTGCTGATCACTTTATCAAATGACTCGAATTGGCCAGCCACTTCGACCCCGAGTACAGCGCCATCACCTAGCACCACCTTATTAACAGCTGAGTCAAGGCGCACTTCACCACCATTACTCTCTATATACGCCTTCATTGAGTTTAATAAAGTATCTGACCCGCCTTCCAAATAGCCCAATTTTTCTTTGAACAGGCTGTAGCGTGAATTACCAATACGACGTATCCGACTCCAAATCCACGCAGCGGATAGGTTGCCTCCATAGCCATAAAACTTAAAATCAAAAAGGCGACACCATAGTACCTCCCATGCCTCTTGACCGACCCAGCGACGAATCCAACCACTGGCCTCTATGTTATCCAGAGGCCGCCAGTCTTTCCGCTTAGTACATAAGAACGCGTGGAGTCCATATCTAAATTTAGCGGTAAAGCTCAGCCCACGAAATTTCAGCAACGCCAATGGATTGCCCCATGGCTGTAAGCGATTTTCAAACCAGTACCCCATTTTGGTCTCGACCCATTGCATTCTTTCACTTAAATCTAACTCATTAAGCACGTTCAAAAATGCATGATCAGAAATACAATGAAAATGATAGTACCGTTCAATCTCCAAACCGGAAAAATCGAAAGAGGCGGCCATACCACCTACGCGTTCGCCGGCCTCGAAAAGCACGGGATGATGACCATCCCTAACAAGTTGGTATGCTGTTGCCAACCCCATGGGACCCGCCCCAAGAACCGCTACACGCTGCCCCATGCCATACTCCAATTAATTATGATTATCGCTCATCTTTCTGAAAGGCGACGTATGTGAACCAGTGATTCTTCAAAATAGAATGCGGGCCAATATTGTTATCGAAGCGCCCACAGCTCAATAGTTCCGAAGCGCTGTATAGGTTTGTACTTATCACGAATATAGCTATCGAGTAGCCCAGAACCTGTCGCAAAGCGCGAATCATTAGGTTCCATTATCTGATCCCATTGATCATCAAGTACAATCAACTTTGGAGGCGCGCCTTCCATTTCACTTATCATTAAACGTTGAATTCTCTCTTGAGTTTGCACACCGGGATGCAAATCATACCATTTAGTGACAGGTTGGCGACCTACCATAAAGTAGAAAGAAACAGCATTGAGAAATAGCTTCCTGTGCTGTGCCACACCCACATAAATCTTGTCATTAGGTTCTGTATGTTCGATAACGTACTTTGCCGCTTTAAGATAATTCTCATCAACGCCTATGCAACGAAGCGATGGCAATGGAGGCGAAAAACAATTACCCAGCACAACTGATCGCCCTTTGACAATATCTTTAACTCCCTTAACAATCTCTTTACCACCCTGACGTATTTGGGAGCCCATTAAGAGCAATAAAACCAGAAGCCCTGGAACCAACACAAGCTTAGCCACGCCCGAACTCAACCTAATCTTCCCAACATAAAACGCTATTAATACAACTACAAAAACCAATGACTGCACCATGTGTAGAAACTGAGTTCTGACCAACCCTTTTATTATAAATAAGGCGCACGTAATAATCACAAGTGGAACCCAGATCGAGGCGACAACGCTGCTGCGACTTGCGCGGCTATGGATCTCCGCAGCGAATGCCCATAGCAACGCAACAAATGGAGCATAAACGACATAAATCGAAAGCTGCTTGGATATTAAAAAATCATCTAACGTTGGAAATGGCAACGAACGAACATGTGGATATATCTTTGAGGGGATCTGGATTAGATTTTCATTCAAATCATACAAAGGCACGAAATATAGCAACGCTGACAGGATTGGAACAAGTATTAGAACAATACCGGCACCATAGCAAGATGATTGAATAAATGTTTTTTTAACTGTCAAATAAATACTCGAATTCGTCACTGATAAATTCGCTACAAACAGACTAACAACAACTGCTAACGCGTTATAAGCGCCTAAATCATGCCTAAAAGCAATCACCACCGCTGTCGACAACCCAGCGAAGAATAAATACTTTCCATTTCGGTTGAAGCCCTTTACCACCCACAGAATGGATAGCAGAGAGAACGCAACGGCGGGAAAAACTGGAAAAGCATCTTGCCGAGCCGCAATCAGTAAAAATAGAATAACAGCCGCTGCTATTGCAGCATGAACACGCGGAGAAAGCAGCGCTACAAGAGAATAAGACACGCTTACAATAAGAGCTTTAGAAACTATCCCTATTGCACGCACCACCAAGTCGGCGTGTCCGAATACATCAAACCCCCAGGATGTAAGGTAAAATTGTGCCGGACCATACATCGTCCAAAAATCACGATATGGCAGCTTACCGCTAGAAATCAGCTCAGCGCCCGTTACGATTAGCCCCTCATCATAAATACCTATCAGAGGGTCAAACGCTAAGATCTGTAACAAAACCGCAGCCAGAAATACAATCCATGGCGCCCATGTAAAATTTACCGCCACCTCTGTACGATTCACTATTGAACTCGCATATACTTTTTGATTGTAATTCATGAAATAAACCTGAGACATTAGAAATGAGAGAGCTCACTCTTGCTGCCATTTAAAGACTATTATTTATCATTTCGCATTCTAAGCAGCTGACGGGTTTTGCTTACTATTAATTAGCGCGCCAACCCCAACGGTGGTCGAGAACCAAAGCGTGCACAATCTTATCAAGATAGTCGCAGCAATGGCATCCGTATGTGGCATTCCTTTTGCAATTAACAGCCCCACCATTACCGCCTCGGTGCCACCCAACCCACCAGGCAGGAAACTTAAGGCACCTGCCAACAGCGCTGTTGCATAAACAAATATTGCAAATGGAAGAGATATATCGCCACCTAACCAATTCAATATCCAATAAAAAGCTATTGCTTCTGCACTACACGCCAACACACCTAGCAAAGTCGCACCAATTAGAATAATAGGGCGGTGGCATCGTTGAGCTTCAGCAAGAACATCACATAAATGTCGGAAAAACTTTAGAGGCATGCGATAACGATCACTCGCGATATTAACTACCTTTATGATAAGTTTGGGATTAGACAATAAAACCAACCCAATAATTATTAACCCCCCGCCACCAAGAATGATATTTTTTGCGTCGGAATACTGCGACAAACCGAAAAGGGTCATTCCAAAAATAGCGATCAGGTCTGAAAGACGCTCACTGAAAAATGCTGCGAAACTCTTGGTATAAGGCACACCCCATGGTTTGAGTAGAACACCACGTAACGCCTCTCCTGCCCGTCCAGGCGTCGTAGTCATAGCAAATCCGGCTAGATAAATCTTTAAGTTACTTTCCCAAGGTATATCTTGCCCGAGGACCCTCAAGTACATGCTCCAACGCAGGAATCGTAATATATAGTTGATGGATGACATCAGTAGGGCAGCTAGAATACCGAACACACCAACCTTGCCAAAGGCGCTAATTACACCATCCCAGCCACCCCAGAGGGATACTCCTAGATACCCTATGGCCGAAAAAATAACCGATAGCACAATAGTCTTATAACGCCAGCCTGAAAGAAACATTCCCGAGCTCACAGGTTGAGCCTTTTGAAGATCGTTTGTGGGATATTTCTAATGATGAACATGATCACAGCCCAAAAACCAGGAGCGTACAGAATGTTCATTTTGCGCTTTACACCTCCAACAATTAGCTTTGCTATTGTCTCAGGTGCACTGACCAGTAATTTTGGTAGTGCGAGCCCTTGGGTCATAGGCGTAGCAACAAAACCTGGCTTGATGTCCATGACATGAACACCGACCTTATAAAGACTTGCCCGTAACCCTTCGCAAAATGTAGAAACCGCAGACTTCGAAGCGCCATACAGATAATTTGTTGGCCTTCCTCGGTCTCCTGCCACAGAAGAAATAACTGCGATAGTGCCACATCGTTGAATTTTAAATTGTTGAGAAAGTCTTATTAGTAAAGCAATTACAGACAATCCGTTGCTTGTGAACTCGCGTAGCGCAACATCTACATTTTGCTCACACTCTTTTTGGTCTGGGAGCGTCCCGTGAGCTATCAAAGCGATATCAATCTGATGCATCAGGCCAATGCAACTTGCTATCATAGGGGAATGTGCCGAAAAATCAGTGGCATCCATCTCATATGTGGTTACAGACTTTGCACCTCTTGCCATTAAGTCGGATGCCGTCTGCTCCAGCTTTTCAGCATCGCGAGCAACTAGAAAAAATTGCCCTCCTTTAGCAGCCCAAAGGCGAGCACAAGCAGTAGCTATTGCCGATGTGGCACCGACGATCAAAATTCGTTTCATTCGATAACTCTTTTCCAAAAGCGGGACATCAGAGTGGGGTCACGTAGAACTTCGAGCTGCTGCCACGCAGGATACGCACGGCGGAAGTCGCAGCCCTTCATATGAGCATCTTTTGCGGGGTAAAGGCGCCCTCCGGCTTCATGCACCATAGAGTCCAGACGCTCAAAAAGTGAGGCAAGCTGCGTGTTTTGCGGAAAGTCTAACGCCAGAGAGGTGCCTTTCATAGGAAACGACAATATGCCTGGCGAGACGATTTCACCACACCGCTTTAGCACCGCAAGGAATGAACCTTGCCCGGATGAAGATATCACTCTGAGCACCTCCCCCATTACGCGCGGGGCAACAGCCTCAGGAATAACGCACTGGTACTGCTGAAATCCCTTTCGGCCGTAGATGCGATTCCAGTTATTAATGCGATCTAAAGGAAAAAAGAACGACTCGTAGCTATTTCTTCGCAATGCTCGTTCTGACGGGTGCAATCGCCAATATACCTCGTTGAAAACTCGAAGTGATGCCTTGTTGATTAAGGATATCGGGGGAGAAAAGGGCATCACCAATTGAGTCCGTTCTTTCTCAATTAATGAACCATAATGCGCATGGTCACCAACGATGAAGACCCCTCGACCGACTTGGCTTCCTTTGGAGAGACAATCTATCCAAGCAACACTATATTCATGTTTAGCGTCAAGCTCGGCGGACAAACTAAAAAACTCCTCAAGGCTACCGAATCGTACAGTTACACTATCAATCTGGCTGGACAAAATTGGTATAAGCTGTATTTCCGCCCACAGTATTATACCAGTCAGACCCAGCCCCCCGATGGTGGCGGAATAGAGTTCCGAGTTCTGCGAGGCGGAGCATGTTACGACCTCCTCGCGGTGACGCAACAGCCCCATCGAAATTAGATAGTTTCCGAATGTACCTCTTACATGATGATTTTTACCGTGGACATCATTAGCTATAGCCCCACCTAAAGTGGCAAGTTGAGTTCCCGGTGCGACGGCCAGAAACCAACCTCTAGGGATGGATATTTCCAGAATTTGCGCTAATGTAACCCCGGCCTCAGCGACCACACGACCTCGCTGCCAATCGACTTGAATAAATCTGTCAAGGGATCGAAGACTAAGCACGTGATCACTGGCCGCTAAACAACTGTCTCCGTAGCTACGCCCATTCCCATAGGGCAATGTTGATCCTTGCGTTGATACAAGTGAGCAGAGTTTACTAGGCACTTCATGACGCCAATGACAGGTATCTGCCGTTTGCGGCGCATAAGGAAATCGCCCCCAAGAAGATAACTGACGATTCATGCAGCCACCCAGAAGACTAAGCCAAATAATGCTCCCACTATTAAACTTACGCGATCCTTTATAGCAAAAACAACAGGATCGTCATGCATCTCACCTCGGTGACTTAGCATCCAAACACGGGTAATCCAAAATAAGAGCAACGGGCACGCTAACCAAATTACCTGTGGGCGAGAATATAGTCCAATAGTAGACTGATCATGAATATAAAGCGCCAGCACCATCACGGCCAAGTAGCCTGAAGATGCACCTAAAGAGGATATCATTTCCAGATCAGCTGGATAATAACCGCGACCACGAGTTTTATGCTCATGACCTTTTCGAACGGCATCTTTAAGCTCAGCGTATCGCTTAACCAAAGCCAAACTAAGGAACATAAACATCGAGAATGCTAACATCCAGAAGGTCAACTGCATGCTCATTGCAAAAGTACCAGCAATAATACGTATTGTGTATAGAATAGCAAGTGCAATTACATCCACACCCATCTTACGCTTTAGATATAGAGAATATGCAAGCGTCAATCCGTAGTAGGCTGCTAATACGCCAGAAAACTGCAAGGGCAACCATAAATATGCACCCGCAAATGCACTGAGCAGCAGAACTGGAAAAGTAATTAGACCAGCACTTATAGAAAGATGTCCGGCAGCAAATGCACGATGGCATTTAGACGCGTGATGCCGGTCATCAGCTAAATCCAGCAAATCATTCAAAATATAAACACTGGACGCGCACAAACCAAAGAGCAAAAATGCCAGAACGCCCTGCCAAAGTAGAGGCGGATTAGTCAACTGGTGGGCCGCCAGTAGCGGCACGAAGACCAACGCATTTTTAACCCACTGATGCAACCTTATCGCCCTAAGCCAATCCTTAAGCCCTGCAGCATTTGAATTAAATACACACTTAACATTTCCCTGCAACCGAGCCCTACGCTCAACCCCTCTACCGGGATTGACTACATAAGCAGATTGAGCAGACGCCCATACAGCAAGGTCCTCATTGGCGTTACCAACATAATCATAACCCTGCTCACCAAAGCGCTCAATTAAAGCGTCTCTTTTTCGATGACCTGAAAGATTGCACTCCCCATCTGTGGCCAATACGAGATCAAACAGCTCCAACTCTTTTGAGATACTTTCAGCCAATGTATAATAGCTGGCGGTAGCTAATACTATTTTACGACCTCTTATTCGCTCAGCTTTTATTAACGCAATAACTTCCATATTATATGGCAGCACGCTAACATCGATATCCACAGCCTCAGCTAACTTTTTCTTCAAATAAGCTTTGCCCCTAAAAAGCCAAATTAAAGGGCTCAACACTTGAAGAGGCCTGTTACGCAAAAACGCGATACCGGTCTCAAGAAGCAAATCAGAACGCAACAGCGTCCCGTCAAGATCGACAACGAGGGGCGGGAGGTGGGTGCTAGTCACGAAAATTCATCTACTTGTAAAAAATGTCAAGCGCTTATACGCTTGTGAGGTTATTGCAAAGTTGACGAATCAGAAAATGACCAAAATCGATGCTATGGTCGAACTTTGCAGCCATGATCGCGCTATTCGCGCCGCCCATTATCTCAATTGAGAGATATGATCGCAAACCGCCACGCTACGGTTGCAGCGAAATAGGGCTTTTTGTATCGGGCCAGCCCAACGTTACAGCTCAAAGATATGCTGCCGATCAACAGATCTAACGTAAAGCGCCCGCAGCCCTATCAAACAAAGCGTTTAACGTTAACACTACTCCCATGCAATTTAAAATCGCCATCAGGAATGAAAGCGAGTTACTCATGCCTACGCCGAACGAGCAAGCTAAGTACCGGCCCTATAACCATACCAACGATAAGCGCGCCAACGATATAGAATGAAGCAGGTGCCTGCGGCGCAACCCACCCTCCAAAAAACAGCGTAACTGCTTGCTGGTTTTCAAGCACAAAACCCAAAACCATTATAAAAATGATCAAAATTAGCAAAACTTGTGCAAAACTCTTCAACCTACGCATTAGCCTCCCCCCCAAAAAAAGACACAATCAGACGTCTTCTTCGTCTTCATTCACACGGTCGCGCAGTTCCTTGCCCGGCTTGAAATGGGGTACGAATTTACCATCGAGGCTGACAGACTGTCCCGTTTTTGGATTACGACCAACCCGGGGTGCGCGATAATGCAACGAAAAACTTCCGAATCCACGAATTTCTATTCGATCACCGGTAGCCAAGCATTGGGACATCTGCTCGAGCATTGTCTTGATGGCCAATTCTACATCCTTGGATGAAAGCAGCCCTTGATGGGTGACAATTCGTTCGATCAACTCCGACTTCGTCATATTTTTCCCTTCTTTTTCAAGCAGCTAGGAAAAGCGATCAGAAGGTTTTAGCATGACGCAATGATTTTGAACAGTCCAGCGCTGACTTATTTCGGACGCCCATTATCACAAGCATGTATTGTGCCAAACAGTAAAAATCGAAGCATTAAAGATATTTTTCTGATTTTTTTCGAGATCCGACTCTTCTGGCAGGCACCCCGTAAGCCACCGAATATGCGTCTATATCAACCAACACCATGGATTTCGCACCAATTACCGCGTGCTCACCAATGGTCACCCCATGACTCACGCTAGCACCTATACCTATCGCAGAATATGTGCCAATTTTGCAATTGCCTCCGGTAGTAACGCCTGGGGCCAAGCTAGAAAAATCAGCCATTATCGAGTCGTGATCCAATCCGGCCAAAGTGTTGATTATGCAAAATCGACCTACGGTGCTACAGGCATTCACGACAGCCCCAGCCATGATCACTGTACCCTCCCCAATACTTACCCCCTTACCAACTGTCGCACTTGGGTGGATAGCACAAACGAATGGCAATTGGGGGCACATCGTGGAAATCCGGTCACTCACCTCAGCGCGGACGCCGTTATCGCCGATACCGACAATCACCCCCTCGATTTCGTAGTTAGTCAAAATTTCCGGAAGGTCAGACTCGCCTCCAATAACAGAATAACCAAGCACCTCCTGTCCAACAGGCCTAAATGAATCAATCAGCCCTAGAACTGTATATAGCCCTTGTTTTTCGACTATATCCAAGATCACTTTGGCATGGCCTGAGGCCCCTACCACTAAAATATTTCGCATACAACCTCACACCAAACCCGACCTTCTGACGTTGACACCCCCCCAGCGCGAGCACCTCCTCCTGAATGGGAGGCCATATTAATCTTCATGATCACCACGACACCAAGTCTCTATCGACACAATAAATTAGGCACCCCGACACCATTAAGCTAGACAGCTGCACAGGGAGACGCACTTATACCTTAATTACAGATCACCAGCATGGTTCGCGTCACTGCGCCGGCGGGGTTCCAGCCGAAAGGATAGTCACCCTCCTCGTCCTTGGCGTCGCTGGACCGGGTGATGACCTTGTAGCCCTGCATCTTGCATTCGCGGGCCGCTCGCTTCTCGCACTTCTCCCACTTGTTACCCAGCCCTGAGCAATCGACCTCAATGCCGCTGACGCCGCGCTTGGCGTGGGTCTTGGCGCTGGTAGCAGAGCAGCCCGCGAGCATGAGCACTGCGATTATTACGATAAGTCTGTTCATTCATATCCTTATTGAAGCAACCACGCTGAACGCGTTTTTGTTAAGACTATAGTCAGTTCTGACAGTGAGCTATACGCCCTGGTTCTCGGTTGTTGATTCAACAAATTTCAGGCACAAAAAAGGGCGACCGAAGTCGCCCTTTTTCTATGGTCTGACAGAACTTAGTTCTGTTTTTCCATTTGTGCACGCAGCAGGTCACCCAGAGTGGTAGGACCAGCAGCAATTTCAGAGGTAGCTGGCTTGTCGCGCAGG
>Ga0247742_10000472_pt1 | contig 32549 bp, 26 predicted proteins | sample UWRJL208509C2_FD_180944 | JGI IMG/M metagenome (GOLD analysis project Ga0247742, IMG submission 180944) | Plant litter microbial communities from Arlington Agricultural Research Station in Wisconsin, United States - UWRJ-L208-509C-2 | ecosystem: Environmental > Terrestrial > Plant litter >...
CAACGACATGATGGGGATTCTCGGCAAGGTCGGCGGCAAGCTGATGCCGCCGGGTTTCTACTACAAAACCTTCATGTACCCGCAATCGTTCTGGATGACGTACGAGAAGTACATCCGTAAGGCCGCCGGCCTGGGTCGCTCGCCGACCGAGAACGATCCGGACACCTACGACTACATGAACCAGCACTGCGACGTGCTGATCGTCGGCGCTGGCCCTGCTGGCCTGGCCGCTGCACTGGCCGCTGCGCGCAGCGGTGCCCGGGTGATCCTTGCCGATGAGCAAGAAGAATTCGGCGGCAGCCTGCTCGACTCCCGGGAAAGCCTCGACGGCAAACCGGCCGTGGAATGGGTTGCGAGCGTCATCGCTGAACTGAAAGACACCCCGGACGTTTTGCTGTTGCCCCGGGCCACAGTCAACGGCTACCACGACCATAACTTCCTGACCATTCACGAGCGCCTGACCGATCACCTCGGCGACCGCGCACCGATCGGCCAGGTCCGTCAGCGCATCCACCGGGTTCGCGCCAAGCGCGTGGTCCTGGCCACCGGTGCCCACGAGCGTCCGCTGGTCTACGGCAACAACGACGTGCCGGGCAACATGCTCGCGGGTGCGGTCTCGACCTACGTGCGCCGTTACGGCGTGGCCCCGGGCAAAAAACTGGTGCTGTCGACCAACAACGACCACGCCTACCGCGTGGCCCTGGATTGGCTCGATGCCAGTCTGCAAGTGGTGGCCATCGCCGACGCCCGCAGCAACCCTCGCGGTGCGCTGGTGGAAGAAGCCCGCGCCAAAGGCATCCGCATCCTCACTGGCAGCGCAGTGATCGAAGCCCGTGGCAGCAAGCACGTGACCGCTGCTCGCGTGGCGGCGATTGATGTCAAAGGGCACAAAGTCACCAGCCCTGGCGAGTGGCTCGATTGCGATTTGATTGCCAGTTCCGGCGGCTACAGCCCGGTGGTTCACTTGGCCTCGCACCTGGGCGGCAAACCGACCTGGCGTGAAGACATCCTCGGTTTCGTACCGGGCGAAGCGCCGCAGAAACGCGTGTGCGTCGGTGGTATCAATGGCGTCTACGGCCTCGGCGATTCCCTGGCCGATGGTTTTGAAGGGGGCGCTCGCGCCGCCAGCGAAGCCGGTTTCGGCGTGGTCGAAGGCGTCTTGCCGAAAGCCCTGAGTCGTCTCGAAGAGCCGACCCTGGCGCTGTTCCAGGTGCCCCACGAAAAAGCCACCGCACGGGCGCCGAAGCAATTCGTCGACCTGCAAAACGACGTCACCGCCGCCGCCATCGAACTGGCCACCCGCGAAGGCTTCGAGTCGGTCGAGCACGTCAAACGCTACACCGCGCTGGGCTTCGGCACCGACCAGGGCAAGCTCGGCAACGTCAACGGTTTGGCCATCGCCGCCCGCTCGCTGAACGTGACCATCCCGCAGATGGGCACCACCATGTTCCGCCCGAACTACACGCCGGTGACCTTCGGCGCCGTGGCCGGTCGTCACTGTGGACACATCTTCGAACCGGTGCGTTTCACCGCACTGCACCACTGGCACTTGAAGAACGGCGCCGAGTTCGAAGACGTCGGTCAATGGAAGCGTCCGTGGTACTTCCCGAAAAACGGTGAAGACCTGCATGCCGCCGTGAAGCGCGAATGCAAAGCCGTGCGCGACAGCGTCGGCCTGCTGGACGCGTCGACCCTGGGCAAGATCGACATCCAGGGCCCGGATGCCCGCGAGTTCCTCAACCGCATCTACACCAACGCCTGGACCAAGCTCGACGTAGGCAAGGCCCGTTATGGCCTGATGTGCAAAGAAGACGGCATGGTCTTCGACGACGGCGTGACCGCTTGCCTGGCCGACAACCATTTCGTGATGACCACCACCACTGGCGGCGCGGCACGCGTGCTGCAATGGCTGGAAATCTACCAACAAACCGAATGGCCAGACCTGAAGGTGTACTTCACTTCCGTGACCGATCACTGGGCCACCATGACCCTGTCCGGGCCGAACAGCCGCAAGCTGCTCAGCGAAGTCACCGACATCGACATCAGCAACGAAGCCTTCCCGTTCATGACCTGGAAAGAAGGCCTGGTCGGCGGCGTGCCGGCGCGGGTGTTCCGGATCTCGTTTACCGGTGAGCTGTCGTACGAAGTCAACGTGCAGGCCGACTACGCCATGGGCGTGCTGGAGAAAATCGTCGAGGCTGGCAAACAGTACAACCTGACCCCGTACGGCACCGAGACCATGCACGTATTGCGGGCCGAGAAGGGCTTCATCATCGTCGGCCAAGACACCGACGGCTCGATGACCCCGGACGACTTGAACATGGGCTGGTGTGTCGGTCGCACCAAACCATTCTCGTGGATCGGCCAGCGCGGCATGAATCGCGAAGACTGCGTGCGCGATCAACGCAAACAACTGGTGGGCCTGAAGCCGATCGATCCGACTAAATGGCTGCCGGAAGGCGCGCAACTTGTGTTCAACACCAAGCAAGCGATCCCGATGACCATGGTCGGTCACGTCACCTCCAGCTACGCGCACAACTCCCTGGGTTATTCGTTTGCCATGGGCGTGGTGAAGGGCGGCCTGAAGCGCATGGGCGAGCGGGTGTTCGCACCGCTGGCCGATGGCAGCGTGATCGAGGCGGAAATCGTGTCTTCGGTGTTCTTCGATCCGAAGGGTGACCGGCAGAACATTTGATGACCTCGAGACCTGTGGGGGGGCTGCCAATCGCTAGCAGGCTAGCTCCCACAGGGAAACGCGGTCGAATGTGGGAGCTAGCCTGCTGGCGATAGCGGCAGTGCAGCCACCACAGGAACCAACAGAATTCAGGAAAGGTGCTTTATGACCACAGCCAATGTGTACCAACAACGCCCAACCACCGGGGCCAAGGCCGAGTCGTCGCTGCATCATGCCGACCTCGCCAGCCTGGTGGGCAAGGGCCGCAAGAACGCCGGCGTGATCGTGCGCGAAAAGAAACTCCTCGGTCACCTGACCCTTCGTGGTGACGGCCACGACGCCGCGTTCGCCGCTGGCGTGCACAAGGCCTTGGGCATCGAATTGCCGGGTGCGTTGAGCGTGATCATCAAAGGCGAAACCAGCCTGCAATGGATGGGCCCGGACGAGTGGTTGCTGATCGTGCCGACGGGCGAAGAATTCGCCGCCGAGCAGAAACTGCGTGAAGCTTTGGGTGATTTGCATATCCAGATCGTCAACGTCAGCGGCGGCCAGCAGATTCTCGAACTGAGCGGCCCGAACGTGCGCCAGGTGCTGATGAAATCCACCAGCTACGACGTACACCCCAACAGCTTCCCGGTGGGCAAAGCCGTCGGTACGGTGTTTGCCAAGTCGCAATTGGTGATTCGACATACCGCCGAAGACACCTGGGAACTGCTGATCCGTCGCAGCTTCTCGGATTATTGGTGGTTGTGGTTGCAGGATGCCGCGGCTGAGTATGGGTTGAGCGTCCAGGCTTAAGCCTCGGTATTTCAGGTCGACGTAGCTCCAAGCACAACCCGGTCAGTCCCCTCTACCCTCTGGGGAGAGGGTTAGGGTGAGGGGTGGATTTCCCTGACACCCAGCCCAATGAACAGGAGTCACCGCACAAATGAGCCGCGCCCCAGACACATGGATTTTGACCGCCGACTGCCCCAGCGTGCTCGGCACGGTGGACGCGGTGACCCGCTTTTTGTTCGAGCAGGGCTGCTACGTCACCGAGCACCACTCTTTCGACGACCGGCTCTCCGGCCGTTTCTTCATACGCGTGGAATTCCGCCAGCCGGAGGGCTTCGACGAACAAAACTTCCGCAACGGCCTGGCCGAGCGCGGTGAAGCCTTCGGGATGATCTTCGAGCTGACGGCGCCGAACTACCGGCCAAAAGTGGTGATCATGGTCTCCAAGGCCGATCACTGCCTCAACGACTTGCTCTACCGCCAGCGCATCGGCCAACTGTCGATGGACGTGGTCGCGGTGGTGTCCAACCATCCGGACCTCAAGCCGCTGGCCGACTGGCACCAGATTCCCTACTACCATTTCCCCCTCGACCCCAACGACAAACCGTCCCAGGAGCGTCAGGTGTGGCAAGTGATTGAAGAGTCCGGCGCGGAACTGGTGATCCTTGCGCGCTACATGCAAGTGCTGTCGCCGGAGCTGTGCCGCAAGCTCGATGGCAAGGCGATCAACATCCATCACTCGCTGCTGCCGGGTTTCAAGGGCGCCAAGCCGTATCACCAGGCCTACAACAAAGGCGTGAAACTGGTCGGCGCCACGGCGCATTACATCAACAACGACCTCGACGAAGGGCCGATCATTGCCCAGGGCGTGGAGGTGGTGGACCACAGTCACTACCCGGAAGATCTGATCGCCAAGGGGCGCGACATTGAAGGCCTGACCCTGGCGCGGGCCGTTGGGTATCACATCGAAAGAAGGGTGTTTTTGAACGCCAATCGCACGGTCGTTCTCTGAAAACAGCATCAAGTTGCAAGCTTCAAGCCGCAAGACAAAAGCGGTATGCACACTTCTTGCGGCTTGTAGCTGGCCGCTCGAAGCTCGATCCACTCTCTACCCAACAACAACTATAGAGGTGATGGCATGTCTGGCAATCGTGGTGTGGTGTATCTCGGCAATGGCAAGGTCGAAGTACAGAAAATCGACTATCCGAAAATGCAGGACCCGCGCGGCAGGAAGATCGAACACGGCGTCATCCTGCGTGTGGTGTCCACCAACATCTGTGGTTCCGACCAGCACATGGTGCGCGGTCGGACCACCGCCCAGACCGGTCTGGTCCTGGGTCATGAAATCACCGGTGAAGTGATCGAAAAGGGCAGCGACGTCGAGAACCTGAAAATCGGTGATCTGGTGTCGGTGCCATTCAACGTTGCGTGCGGGCGCTGCCGTTCCTGCAAAGAGCAACACACCGGCGTGTGCCTGACCGTCAACCCGGCCCGTGCCGGTGGCGCCTACGGTTATGTCGACATGGGCGACTGGACCGGTGGCCAGGCCGAGTACGTGCTGGTGCCGTACGCGGATTTCAACCTGCTGAAACTGCCGGATCGCGACAAGGCCATGGAGAAAATCCGTGACCTGACTTGCCTCTCCGACATCCTCCCGACCGGCTACCACGGTGCAGTCACCGCCGGTGTCGGCCCGGGCAGCACGGTGTACATCGCCGGTGCCGGTCCAGTCGGCCTGGCCGCTGCCGCTTCTGCCCGCCTGTTGGGCGCAGCGGTGGTGATCATCGGCGACGTCAACTCGATCCGCCTGGCCCACGCCAAGGCCCAGGGTTTTGAAGTGGTCGACCTGTCGACCGACACCCCGCTGCACGAACAGATCGCCGCGTTGCTCGGCGAACCGGAAGTGGATTGCGCCGTGGACTGCGTGGGCTTCGAAGCCCGTGGTCACGGTCACGACGGCGTGAAACACGAGGCTCCGGCCACCGTGCTCAACTCGCTGATGGGCGTGGTACGGGTGGCGGGCAAGATCGGTATTCCGGGCCTGTACGTCACCGAAGACCCGGGTGCCGTGGACGCCGCGGCGAAAATGGGCAGCCTGAGCATTCGTTTCGGCCTCGGCTGGGCCAAGTCCCACAGCTTCCACACCGGCCAGACCCCGGTGATGAAGTACAACCGCCAGTTGATGCAGGCGATCATGTGGGACCGCATCCACATTGCCGACATCGTGGGTGTGGAAGTCATCAGCCTCGATGACGCGCCACGGGGCTACGGCGAGTTCGATGCCGGTGTACCGAAGAAATTCGTGATCGACCCGCACAAGTTGTTCAGTGCGGCCTAAGGCTTCAGGCACTACAGAAACGGCGACCTCAGGGTCGCCGTTTTTTATGGGAGTAACGATCACGGGTCAGGAAGGGGCGAGCCGGGAACATGTGGCGGCCGTTCCAGTCCAAACCGCAGTTTTCCGGCCTTTAGCGGGTCGGTTCGATGGCACAAGAGGATGTCTGGATGAAGATTTCACGCGGTTTTGCATTGGCCTCACTCATGACCCTGGCCGCTGGCCCGGTGTTCGCCGCCGGTTTCAGCCTGGACGACGTGAACAAGGCCGTGTCCGGAATGCAGGGCGGCAACGCGGCGACCGCTGCGGCACCGACCTCGCAAACGGCGGACCTGCTCGGCGCGCTGACCACGCAACTCAACGTCACGCCGCAGCAAGCAGTGGGTGGGACCGGCGCGATGCTGGGCCTGGCGAAAAACCAACTGAGTTCCACCGATTACTCGCAACTGGCGAAAAGCGTGCCGGGGCTCGACAAGCTCTCGGGTGGCGGGCAGATGGGCGCGCTGGCGGGCCTGCTCGGTTCGTCGGGTAAGTCCGCCGGCCTGGAAAACGCCCTGGGCAACGTCAAGAGCACCGATGACCTGAACAGTGCCTTCGGGGCGTTGGGCATGGACAGCGGCATGGTCGGCCAGTTTGCCCCGGTGATCCTGCAATATTTGGGTCAGCAGGGCGTCGGCGGTTCGTTGCTGCAAAGCCTGGGCGGGATCTGGGGCACCGGCAGCTAACGGCGTTCGTCGCGCAACGCGGCGATGCGCTGGTCTTTCTCGGTCCAGAGCTGGTTGACCCAGTTCTGGACACTCTGGCGAAACGCCGGATCGTTCTCGTAATCGCCCTGCCACAGCGCCGGGTCCAGTTCGCGGGTCTTGATGTCGATGATGACCTGGGGCACCGCACCGCTGATCAAATCCCAAAACCCCGGAATGTTCTGCTGTGGATAGACCACGGTGACGTCGAGCACCGCGTCCAGTTGTTCCCCCATGGCTGCCAGTACAAACGCCACGCCGCCGGCCTTGGGCTTGAGCAAGTGCGTGAACGGCGATTGCTGCTCGGCGCTTTTCGCCGCCGTGTAGCGAGTACCTTCCAGGTAATTGACCACGGTCACCGGTTGGCGCTTGAACAGCTCGCAAGCGGCTTTGGTGATCTCCAGATCATGCCCGGCCAGTTCCGGATGCTTCGCCAGGAAGGCCTTGGTGTAGCGCTTCATGAATGGGTAATCCAGCGCCCACCAGGCCAGGCCGAGGAACGGCACCCAGATCAGTTCTTTCTTGAGGAAGAATTTGAAAAACGGCGTGCGCCGGTTGAGGGTCTGGATCAGCGCCGGGATATCGACCCAGGACTGGTGGTTGCTGATCACCAGGTACGAAGTGTCGCCGCGCAGGTCGTCGCCGCCACGGATGTCCCATTGGGTGGGAATGCACAGCTTGAAGATCAGTTTGTCGATTTCGGCCCAGGTTTCGGCAATCCACATCACCGCCCACGAGGCGTAGTCGCGAAAGCGTCCAGGCAGGACCAGTTTGAGCAACGCGAACACCATCAGCGGCCCGAACAGGACCCACGTGTTGAGCAACAGCAGCAGGGTGACGAAACAGCCGGTGAGCAGGCGGCGCATAAATAACTCTTGGAATCGGTTGGGCGCGCCATGATAAGCAGCTTCGGGCGGCAGGCCAAACGGCGGCTGACGAATGTTTCACTTTTGCAGCGCTATGCTTTGCCACTGATGAGAATGGCCAGACCGAAAGAACCTGTGGCAGCGCGCCTGCTCGCGATTCGGTGGCCAAACGAACGAATAGTCCAATGACTGTCTAAAATCTCGCGTTCAACACCTCATTCTTCAAGGAAACCTCCCTTCGTGAAATCCCTCCTTGCCCTGTTGTCCCTTGTGGCCCTGCCGGTGCTGGCTGCCGAGCCGACCTTGTATGGCCGTTACGAATACATCGCGCTGCCGGAACTCGGTGGCGAAGTCCTCAAGGCCAAGATGGACACCGGCGCCCTGACCGCGTCGCTGTCGGCCAAGGACATCGAGACCTTCACCCGCGACGGCGAAGACTGGGTGCGCTTCCGCCTCGGCACCAAGGACGCCAGCAACAAGGTCTATGAACACAAGGTCGCGCGCATCAGCAAGATCAAGAGCCGCGCCGACGAAGAAGACGAAGACCGCGAAGTGACCGAGGTCGCCAAGCGTCCGGTGGTCGACCTGGAGCTGTGCCTGGGCGACGTCAAGCGCACGGTAGAGGTCAACCTGACCGACCGCAGCAGCTTCAATTACCCGTTGCTGATTGGCGCCAAGGCCTTGCGTGAATTCGGCGCAGCGGTGAACCCGGCGCGGCGCTTTACGGCCGATAAACCTGACTGCTGATCAGGCCAGGCCTGATTGACGGGACGCGCAACTTGGGAGCACCGTGGCGCAACTTAATTGCCAGGCTCGGATGCCATGCCTCACATCTTGATTGTCGAAGACGAAGCGGCCATTGCCGACACGCTGGTGTTTGCCCTCCAGGGCGAGGGCTTCAGCACCACGTGGCTGAGCCTCGGTGCGGCCGCGCTGGAGCACCAGCGGGCGACACCGGCGGACCTGATCATTCTCGACATCGGCCTGCCGGACATCAGCGGCTTCGAGACCTGCAAGCAGCTGCGGCGCTTCAGCGAAGTGCCGGTGATCTTCCTCAGCGCCCGAGACGCGGAAATCGACCGGGTGGTGGGCCTGGAAATCGGCGCCGACGATTACGTGGTCAAGCCCTTCAGCCCAAGGGAAGTGGCGGCACGGGTCCGGGCGATCCTCAAGCGCATGGCCCCGCGAACGGTGCCCGAAGTCGGTTCGACGCTGTTCCAGGTCGACAGCGAGCGGGCGCAGATCAGTTATCGCGGTAAAACCCTGAGCCTGACCCGCCACGAATTCCGCCTGCTGCAATGCCTGCTGGCCCAGCCGCAACGGGTTTTCAGCCGTGAACAATTGCTCGATGCCCTGGGTGTGGCGGCGGACGCCGGTTACGAACGCAGCATCGACAGCCATATCAAAAGCGTGCGCGCCAAACTGCGCCTGATCATGGCCGACGCCGAGCCGATCCAGACCCACCGTGGCCTCGGTTACAGCTACAGCCCGAGCCACAGCTGATGCCGTTGGGGATCCGGATTTTCCTGGTGTATGTGCTGTTTATCGGCCTGACCGGGTACTTCGTGCTCAACACCGTCATGGAAGAAATTCGCCCCGGCGTGCGCCAATCCACCGAGGAAACCCTGGTGGACACCGCCAACCTGCTGGCGGAAATGCTGCGAGACGACTTCAAGGCCGGGACCCTGAGCCAGAACCGCTGGCCCGAATTGCTCAAGGCTTACGGCGAGCGCCAGCCGAAGGCGACCATCTGGGGCTTGGCGAAAAACCAGGTCAATCACCGCATCTACGTCACTGATGCCCGGGGCATCGTGGTGCTGGACTCCAGTGGCACCGCGCTGGGCCAGGATTATTCGCGCTGGAACGACGTCTACCTGACCCTGCGCGGCGAGTACGGCGCGCGCTCGACCCGCAGCGATCCCGAGGATGCCAACTCATCGGTGATGCACGTCGGCGCGCCGATCCGCGACAACGGCCAGATCATTGGCGTGGTCACCGTGGCCAAGCCGAACAGTTCGTTGCAGCCCTACGTCGAGCGGACTGAACGGCGCTTGCTCGGCTACGGCGCGGGATTGATTGTGCTCGGCCTGCTGTTCGGCGCGCTGCTGTCGTGGTGGCTGAGCGCCGCGTTGCGCCGATTGACCGCGTATGCCCAGGCCGTCAGCGAGGGCCGTCGCGTGGAAGTGCGGCATTATCGCGGCGGCGAGCTGGAGCAATTGGCCACGGCGGTGGAACAGATGCGCACGCAACTGGAAGGCAAGGCCTACGTCGAGCGCTACGTGCACACCCTGACCCACGAACTGAAAAGCCCACTGGCGGCGATTCGCGGGGCCGCCGAGTTGCTTCAGGACGAGATGCCGGCGGATCAGCGACAACGTTTCGTCAGCAACATCGACAGCGAAAGCGCGCGCATGCAGCAGTTGATCGAGCGCCTGCTGAACCTGGCCCAGGTCGAACAGCGCCAGGGCCTCGAAGAACGGGTGGCCGTGCCGCTCGCCGCGCTGTTGGACGAATTGTTGCAGGCCCAGGCCGCGCGCATCGAACGCAAGCAACTGCGCGTCGAGCAAGCGATCGCTGCGGACCTGGCGCTGACCGGCGAACCCTTCCTGCTGCGCCAGGCCTTGGGCAATCTGCTGGAAAACGCTGTGGATTTCACCCCGACCGCTGGCCTGCTGCGCTTCAGCGCCAAGCAAGTCGGCGAACGGATTGAAATCCGCGTGTTCAACCAGGCCGAAGCCATTCCGGATTACGCCCTGCCACGGTTGAGCGAGCGCTTCTACTCACTGCCACGCCCGGACAGTGGACGCAAAAGCACCGGCTTGGGGCTTAACTTCGTGGAAGAGGTGGTGAAGTTGCACGGCGGTCAGTTGTCGCTCGGTAATGTGCCGGGCGGCGTCGAGGCGGTCGTTGCGTTGCCCTGAGCGGGTTCACGGGTGTTTTTCCGATGCACGAATCTGAGCGCCGGCTGTTCGATCAATAGCCATGACAACGTCGCCAGGCCGATGACCGCCACAGTGGTCACGGCCATGGACGGATAGAACCCCAGGGCGGTTTTGTTGATGATCAATTGTTGTACCGGGAAGGCGTACAGGTACATGCCGTAGGAAATGTCGAAGCGTCCCTTGATGCAGGGATCGACGAACAACAGACCGACACTGAGCGTGGCCAAGGCAATGCCAAGGGTTGCCGCGACCCAGACAAACGAAGTGCCTGTAGAACCCACGATCAGCACAGTGCCCAAGGCCAGCAACAGGCATTTCGGGCCTGAACCCTTGAGGCGGTTGCGGTGGAAGGCCAGTACCGATCCGAGGAAGAAGGCAATGCCTGCCGCGCCGTAGAGCGTGAATTTATGGGCCAGGGCGCTGTTGGTGTTCTGGCTCAAAACGTAAGTGGCGACACCCAACATACCCAGCGCGAGCCACGGCATCCAGGCGCTGCGCACACCCTTGAGCATCAGCGCCAGCAGCAGGTAAAAGGCGAACTCGATTTTCAGCGTCCACAAACTGCCGTTGAAGGATTCGCTGAAGATAAAACCGTCAGTGATGGCCTCGATGTTCGCGCGGCCGAAGAACGAGATGCGCAGGAAATCCAGCCACGGCGCGGTTCCCAAGACATAGTCACTGGCGAAAAACGCCCCGGCCACGAAGGTCATCAGGAACGAGCAGGCAATGAGCGCGGGGAAAATTCGCGCGACGCGCTTGGCCAGATAATCCTGGACACTGGCGGCATGCAGAAAGCTGAGGGTGATCAGCAGCCCGGAGATCGCGAAAAAGCAGGTGACGGCGATCCCGCCCCACGAGCTGTAGCCAGGGATGCCCGGCTCGCTCCGGCCAGCGAGGACGAAATGATGGCTGACCAGGACCATCAGCGCGGCGATATGCCTGATCAGATCAAACGAGTTGTTTCTCAACGACGGGCTCCCTGTCTGCGTGAACAGGCTTTTTACAGGTAAATCCACACAGTCTCCACATTCCCACCACAAAATCCCCACACGGCCATCCGAGACTTTCCCTCATTCAAACAGGGAGAGAACCCATGAACCGTAGCTTGACCCTCAAACTGGGCGTGATCGCGCTCTTGATTCTGCTGCTGTTGATCCCGCTGCTGATGATCGACGGCATGATCGATGAGCGACAAAACCTGCGCGACGGCGTGCTTGATGACATCGCCCGCAGTTCCAGCTTCAGCCAGCAACTCAATGGACCGATGATCGTCGTGCCGTACCGCAAGCAACTGCGCCGCTGGAAGACCCGGGAGAGCAACGGTGAGCGTTATCTGGAAACGGCCGAGGAAAGCGGGCAGTTGTATTTCCTGCCGGAGCATTTCGAGCTCGACGGCAAGGTCCAGACGGAATTGCGCGCCCGAGGGATCTACGAGGCGCGGTTGTTCCATGCCGACAATCGCCTCAGTGGCCGGTTCTCGGTGCCGGCACGTTTCGGCATCACCCAGGATTTCGCCGACTATCAGTTCGAGCAGCCTTTCCTGACGTTGGGCATCAGCGATATTCGTGGCATCGAGAACGCCTTGAAGCTGGAGGTCAACGAGCAGGTTCTCGACTTCGCCCCGGGCACGCAGGTTGGTTGGCTGGGCGAAGGGGTGCATGCGCCGCTGCCGATGGTAGATGCGCAGAAGGGCGCGGAGTTGGCGTTTGGTTTCGACTTGCGCCTGCAAGGCACCGGGCAACTGCAAGTGTTGCCCGTGGGTAAAACCAGCAAGGTGCATTTATCGGCGAACTGGCCGCACCCGAGCTTTATCGGCAACTACCTGCCGGCCAGCCGCGAGATCACCGACCAGGGTTTCAGCGCCGACTGGCAGACCTCGTTTTTCTCCACCAACCTCGAAGACGCCTTGAACCAATGTCAGCCCAGCGATGGCTGTGCCGAGTTCAAGCGCCGCAGCTTCGGCGTGAGCTTTATCGAGCCGGTGGATCAATACCTGAAAAGTGATCGGGCGATCAAATACGCGTTGCTGTTCATCGCCCTGACGTTTGCCGGGTTCTTCCTGTTCGAAGTGCTCAAGCGCCTGGCGGTGCACCCGATCCAGTACGCCTTGGTGGGCGTGGCCCTGGCGTTGTTCTACCTGTTGTTGCTGTCGCTGTCGGAGCACATCGGTTTTGCCTTGGCCTACCTGTTCTCCGCCAGTGCCTGTGTGTTGCTGATTGGCTTCTACGTTTGCCACGTGTTGCACAGTATTCGCCATGGCCTGGGCTTTTCGGCGGGATTGGCGGCGCTGTATGGCTTGTTGTTTGGCCTGTTGAGCGCCGAGGACTACGCGCTGCTGATGGGTTCGCTGCTGCTGTTCGGCTTGCTCGGGGTATTCATGGTGCTGACCCGCAAGCTGGATTGGTATGGCGTCGGGTTCAAGCCGGGCAAGCCGCTGGCGTTTGAACTGGGAGAGGTGCAATGAGCCGCTGGGTCGGGTTGCGGGAGGAGCAGCGGGAAGGGGAGGTATTGGCGACGCTGATTCTGGAGTTTTGGCCCGTTGGACCGCGGTGGACCTATCGCGAGCAGGCTCGCTCCCACACTGGTTCTGTGTTGTTGCACACATGGAGTCAGCAACACCAAACCCTGTGGGAGCGAGCCTGCTCGCGAAGAGGCCAGCCCAAACAATAGAGATCTACAGCGTGGGAACAGTTGCGGTCATCGAAGGCCGCTGACTCACTTCAACATACCACCCGGCCAATTGCGGATTGGCCGTGCGCCAGTCGAGGTCCGGGTGGCGCAGGTCGAGGTAGCCCAGGGCGCAGGCGACGCTGATGGCGGCGACGTCGAAGTGGCTGGTCAGTTCGGCAATCGCATCGGCTTCGAACGCCGCCACGGTGCGATGGATCTTCTCGCGCTGGCCTTCAATCCACGCGTCCCAGTGTTTCTCCGCAGGGCGCAAGGCCAGTTCGTAGCGCAACAACAGCGCCGCATCCATCACCCCGTCGGCCATCGAGGCCAGGGTCAGGCGCCGCCAGCGGGCCGAGCCTTCGCGCGGGATCAAGGGGTTGCCGACGTGCTGCTGGTCGAGGTAATCGAGGATCACCCGGCTGTCATGGATCAGGTTGCCATCGGCCAGGCGCAGGGCCGGGATCTTGCCCACCGGGTTTTCTTCAATCAGCGCCAGGTCCGGGCTGATGGGGGTCGGCAGGCTGGGTTGCAGGGCCACGCGGTTCAACTGCCCGGTCTCGTGCAGCAACACCATGACTTTGCGCACGAAGGGCGACAGCGGGTTATGAAACAGGGTCATGCTGGGGGCGGACATGGATGTTTCCTCGCAAAGGGCAGGGACCTAGCCTAGCCAGTTCGCGGTTGACTGGCGAGGGGCCTCACGTCTTTTTCAGCAAGCCGCGCAAGCTGAATAGCGCCGGTATACCGAGGCCGATCCAGCTCAAGCTGTCCCAGACACCGTCACCCAACAGCGCGGCGAACAAACCCGCCGCACTCAGCAGGCCCATCACCAGGGGCACCGCGAATACCTTCCAGAAATTCGACTGGCGCGGCTTCATGCGGTGGCCTGCGCTTCAACGTCCAAGGTCTTTTTCGCCGCTTTGCGCCGCACCACCCACAAATACACGCCGCTGCCGAGAACGATGATGGTCAGCACATCGAGGGCCGCCCAGAGGATTTTCATCGGCATGCCGCCGTAGTCGCCGAAGTGCAAGGGTTGCGACATGCCCATGGCGTCCATGTACCACGGCCGTTCTGCCACAGCGGTGACGTTCAGGGTGCTGGCATCGATCAACACCGGGGTCAGCAGGTGCGAGGTCAGGTGGGTGCTGCCTTTCATAAACACCGCGTAGTGGTGCTCACTGGAAAACCGCGTGCCGGGGAACGCGATGAAGTCCGGGGTCATGCCCGGCGCCGCCTCCTTGGCGATGTCGAGCAAGCGAGTGGCCGGCGCCAGTTGCGTCAGCGGCGGTGCGCCACGGTACGGCTCGATCATCGCGCCGAGGGCTTCGTTGCGCCATGCGGCGATCAACAGGTCGGCGCACGCGCTGATGACGCCGGTCACGCCAACGACGAGGGCCCAGGTCAGGGTCACCACGCCGATCAGATTGTGCAGGTCGAGCCAGCGCAACCGGGTGGATTTGTCGTTGCGCACCGTGGCGAATTTCAACCGGCGCATGAACGGCAAGTACAGCACCGTGCCGGAGACGATCGCCGCGACGAACAGGATGCCCATGAACGCCAGCAGCAGCTTGCCCGGCAGGCCGGCGAACATGTCGACGTGCAGGCGCAGCATGAACAGCATGAAGCCGCCGTTGGCCGAGGGGGTTTCCAGGGCTTCGCCGGTGCGCGCGTCGAGCATGAAGGTGTGGGACGAATTCGGTTCGGTACCGGCGGTCTTGGCCATGATCGCCATCACGGCGTTGGGCTCATCCTCCGCTTCACCGAAATACTGCATCACTTCGCCGGGCCGATGTTTCTCGGCGGCTTGCACCAGTTGCTGCAAATTCAGGCGCGGCGTATCGGCCGGCATCTCCCGCACTTCCGGCGCGTCGCCCAGCAAGTGGTCGATCTCGTGATGGAAGATCAACGGCAGACCGGTCAGCGCTAGCATCAGCAGAAACACGGTGCAAATCAGGCTGGTCCAGGTGTGGACGAAGGACCAGCGGCGAATTGTTTTACTTTTCATTTCATGACCTTCAGAAAAACCAAAGCCGTCCAAGTGAGGACGGCTCGAGTTCCAGGGCGTGTTACGTCAGCAAATTACCACTTGTAACTGGCACTGGCGACGACGCTGCGCTGGTCGCCGTAGTAGCAATAGAAGCTGTCACAGGTGGAGATGTAGTCCTTGTCCAGCAGGTTGGTGGCGTTGAGGGCCAGCGACGCGCCTTTGAGGCTGTTGTCCAGGCGACCGAGGTCGTAATGCACGGCGGCGTCGAACACGGTGTAGGCCTTGGCCTTGCCCAGCCAGGTGTTGCCTTGGTCGCCGTAGGTGTTGCCGGTGTAGCGCGCACCGGCACCGAGGCCGAAACCGTCGAGCACGCCGTTGTGCCAGGTGTAGTCGGCCCACAGCGAGGCTTGCTGGTTCGGCATCAGTTGCAGGCGGTTGCCCTTGTTGTCGCCTTTTTGCACTTCGGACTTGGCCAAGGTGTAGGCGGCGATGATTTTCAGGTTGTCGGTGACGTCGGACACCGCTTCCAGTTCCAGGCCCTTGACCTTCACTTCGCCGGTCTGGCTGGTGATCGGCGTGGCGCCGACGGTGGTGGTGACCGAGACGTTTTTCTGCGTCAGGTCATACACGGCGGCGGTGAGCAGGGTCTTGCTGCCCGGTGGCTGGTACTTGATGCCCAGTTCCCACTGCTTGCCTTCGGTCGGCTTGAAGCTTTCGGTGCTGGAGGCCGAAGCGCCGGTGGTTGGCTGGAAGGATTCGGCGTAGGACAGGTACGGCACGAAACCGGAGTCGAACACGTAGCTGATGGCTGCGTTGCCGCTGAATTTCTTGTCGCGCTCGGTGTTGGTGGCATCGCCGCGGTTGAAGAACTTGGTGCTGGTGTGGACCCAGTCTTCGCGTCCGCCGAGGGTCAGGCGCCATTGGTCGAGGGCCATCTGGTCCTGGGCGTACAGGCCGGTCTGATAGGTTTTCTGATCGAGGTCGTAGAACGCGGTGGAGCGGTCCGGGCGGGTGATCGGCAAACCGTGGATCGGGTTGTTGACGTTGATCGTCGGCGCGCTGCCGAAGATCGAGGTGTAGTTGGTGTTGCTGCGCTGGTGATCGAGACCCAGGAGCAAGGTGTGGCGGATCTCGCCCGTGGCGAAGTCGGCCTGGAAGTTGTTGTCCACGGCGAACTGGCTGATGTCTTCGTCGACGATGGTGGTCGAGCGGCCAACGTTGCCGGCGTTATCCACTTGGGTAAACGGGTACGAGCCGACGGTGATGCCCTGGAACGACAAGTCCGACTTGGTGTAGCGCAGGTTTTGCTTGAACTGCCAGACATCGTTCAAGCGATGTTCGAAGGCATAACCCAAGGCGTAGTAGGTGCGGTCGTAGTATTCCCAGTCCGGGTCGCCCAGGTTTTTGTGGTGGGAGACGTTGCCGAACGGCATGTCGATCTTGGTGCCCTGCACCGGCAGAAACTGGCTGGTGATGCCGGTATCGTCGCGGGTGAACTGGGTCAGCAAGGTGAACTTGGTGTCTTCGTCGATGTTCCAGGTCAGGCTGGGCGCGATGTTGTAGCGCTTGTTGTCGACGTGGTCGATCTGCGTGCCGCTGTCCCGCACCACGCCGCTCAGGCTGTAGAGGAACTGACCTTCGTCGTCGATCTTGCCGGTGCTGGCGAAGTTGATCTGGCGGTGGTTATCGCTGCCGTATTGCAGCTGGATTTCACTGCTTTGCTCGGCGCTTGGGCGACGGCTGACCATGTCCAGCAAACCGCCGGGCGGGGTCTGGCCGTACACCGACGACGCCGGGCCGCGCAGCAGCGCGAGGCGATCAAGGTTCCAGGTTTCCTGTTTCGGGTTGGCGTAGGTGCCCCGTGGCAATGGCAGGCCATCGAGGAACTGGGTCGGCTCGAAACCACGGACCCGCAGCCAGTCGGCGCGGGTGTCGCTGCCGTAGCTGCTGGCGGTGATGCCCGGCATGTAACGCACAGCGTCGTCGAGGCTGTGCACGCTTCGGTCGTCCATTTGCTGGCGGGTCGCAACGGAAATCGAACGCGGCGCTTCCACCAGCGCGGTGTCGGTCTTGGTGCCGGCGGCGGTGCGGGTGGCGGTGTAGCCTTCGACCGGGCTCCATGCAGTTTCAGTGTTTTCCACGCCGATCACGCTGGTGGCCGGCAAATCGACCACGCCTTCAGGCACGGCGACCAGGGTGAAGGTCCCGGCACTGCTCTGCTCAAGCTGCAACCCCGTACCGCGCAACGCTTCACGCAGGGCGGCGGTGGCGTCGAACTGGCCTTTGACCGGAGCCGAGGTTTTACCGGCGGCCAGGGACGGATTCAGCGACAAGGCCACGCCGGCCTGGCTGGCGATCTGGTTCAGGGTGCTGGCCAATGGCGCTGCCGGCAGGTTGTAGGCGCGCACGCTCGAGGCCTGCTCGGCGGCGAGCAGCGGGCTGCTGGCCAACGGGGCGCTAAGGGCGATGGCAACGGCCAACAAACTGGGGCGCAACACGGTGTCGAAGGTACGGGACATACAGCGGCTCCTGAATGGTAATATTTCTCAATTGCCTGTGTGCCGAACGAAATTCAAAAAGTGATAGGGCGGGTTGAAAATATTTTTTGCCGACTGCTGTGGCGAGGGGGCCTTAAGGTTTCGGCGCGACCGTCGTCCACCACGAGGTGTGTTGCTCGATCTGCACCGGCAGAGTCGGCAGCAGGGCCGCCAGGGCCAGGTCGGTGTCGTGCAGCGGGAAGCTGCCGGTGATGCGCAGGTCCGCCACTTGCGGCGCGACGCCCAGATGACCGTGGCGGTAGCGGCTTAGCTCGTTGACCAGATCACCCAGCCGCGCGTTGTCCACCACCAGCATGCCGCGAGTCCAGGCATCGGCGCCGGGGCTCAGGGCGAGGAACGGGCCGAGGCCATTCTTGCGCATCAGCACTTGCTGGCCTTCGCGCAGGATTTGCTCCTGCGGATCGGCTTCGGGCTGCGCCGCCACGGCGGATTTCAACACGCTGAGCCGCGTGCCTTCTTCTTCGCGCTTGACCAGGAACCGCGTGCCGAGGGCGCGCATGCGGCCTTCGCGGGTTTCGACGATGAACGGGCGATTATCGTTGTGGCCGGTCTCGATGAGGATTTCGCCTTCCTGGAGGATGATCCGCCGGGTCTTTTCATCGAAACGCACGTCCAGCGCGCTGTGGGTGTTGAGGTTGATTACCGTGCCGTCCGCCAGGCGCAGGGTGCGTTGCTCGCCGGTGGCGGTGCGCTGGTCTGCCAGCCAGTAATCCAGCGGCAAGTAGCGTTCGCCGACGAACAACGCCAAACCGAGCGCCAGCACCACGCTGGCGGCGCCGCTGCCCAGTTTGCGCACACGACGACGAATGCCTTCCCGCGATTGCAGAAGCGCCGTGCGGGCCGGGCCGCTGGCAACGCTGAAGCGCTGGTCCAACATGCCCAACTGGCGCCAGGCCCGGGCGTGTTCTTCGCTGGCGGCGTGCCATTTGGCGAACTCTTCGCGCTCCAGCGGGCTGCCGCTGCCGGAATCGAGGGACAACTGCCAGGCGATTGCGGCGTCCAGGACCTGGGCCGAGACCGGTTTTGAACTGACCGCGCTCATGCTGGCTCACCGTACAGGGCGACGTAGCACTGACGAATGCCTTGGGCCAGGTACTGGCGCACGCGGGGCACGGAAACCCCCAGGCGTTCGGCGATTTCCGCGTGGCCGAGGCCGTCGAGGCGGTTATAGAGGAAGGCGGCGCGGGCCTTGCTCGATAATTTACCGAGCAGGCGGTCGATGGCCTTGAGGTCTTCAAGGATCAGTTGCTGTTCTTCGATCGACGGCTGTTCGCCTTCGGGAATCAGCATCAGTTCGGTGAGGTAGGCCTGTTCCAGGGCGGCGCGACGGAAATAGTCGAACAGCAAGCCCTTGGCGATGGCGACCAGGAAAGCCCGGGGTTCACGCGGCGCTTTCAACTCATCGCGCCCGAGCAAGCGCACGAAGGTGTCCTGGCTCAGGTCCTCGGCCCTTTGCGGGCACGCCACGTTGCGCCGCAGCCACGCCAACAGCCACCCGCGATGGTCGCGATACAACGCACCAACGAGGTCACTGTGGGGACTTTGGACTGAAGACACGAAGCATCACCGTTTGGGAAGCGTTAACCAACGAGAATAGTTCGCGATTCTGGCAGAGGTGCTTGAGGTAAGCAATTGGCCGCTATTGCCGTTGATCGTTCCTCATCAGAAGGTCGGTGTGCGCTGCCGGCGTTTCCACTGGCTCAAGCGCTGGTGCAGGTTCAACGGGCTGTGAATCTGCTGCTGTCGCGCGCGGCTGAACAGGATCAATGCCAGTTCGGCGGTGGCCAGGGCGTCGGCGCTGGCGTTATGGCGTTCGAACACCTCCAGCTTGAACCAGTCGATCCAGTCATCCAGCCCGGCCTCACGGATGTTCGCTTGGGGGCACAGCAGCGGGGCGATGTCCGCCACATCGAGAAACACATGGGACAGTCGATGGCCCAGGTGATCTTTCAAGGCGCGGCCAAGCATGTGCTGGTCGAACGGTGCATGAAACGCCAGTAACGGGCTGTCGCCCACGAATTCCATGAACTCCAGCAGCGCTTCGGCCGGGTCGCTGCCGGCGGCGATGGCGCTGGGCCCCAGGCCGTGGATCAACACGCTGGGGGCCAGTTTCATGTCGGCGCATTGCAAGGTGCGCTCGAACTGCTGGCTGAAATCGATGGCGCCGTCCTCAATCACCACGGCGCCGATGGACAGCACGCGATCCTTGTTCAGGTTCAGCCCGGTGGTTTCCAGGTCGAGCACCACCCAGCGTTGTTCACGCAGGCTGCACTCGCTCAACTCCAGCACCGGCGGCAATTGTGCGACACGCTGTTGCAGGGGCGCCGACAGCGCCGGCCCCGCCGGCCGCAGCCACGAAAACAGGCTCATAGCTGATACCGCAACGTCAGGCTGCTTTGCAGGCGTTGGGCCTGGCGCAAGGATTCGCGCAGAATGCGCCGGTCCAGGTGGTTGAGGCTGTCCGGGTCGACGCGGTTGGAGTAGGGCAGGTTTTCCCGGGTCTGCAATTGGTGTTGCTGCATGCGGGTCTGCTGGATGAAGTGATACGCCTCTTCATACGCCGCGCCGTCCAGGCGCTCGATGACCTCTTTGGCGACCAACTGCCGAAAGCGTTCCAAGGTGTTATTGGCTTCGATGCCGTTCGCCAGGGCCAGCAGTCGCGCGCCATCGACAAAAGGCATCAAGCCTTGGGCCTTGAGATCGAGGGTGGCTTTCTCGCCGTTTTTCTTCGCCAGCACAAATTCGCGGAAGCGGCCCACGGGCGGACGTTGGCGCAGGGCGTTTTCCGCCATCATCCGTTGGAACAGCCGGTTATCGCCGACCTGATCCAGAATGCCGCGACGCAATTGCTCGCAGCCTTGCTCATCGCCCCAGACCACCCGCAAATCGAAATAGATGCTCGATCCCAATAGGTTCTCCGGGGTCGCTTCCCGAATAAACGCCGCAAAGCGTCGCGCCCATTCGACCCGCGACAGGCACAGCTCGGGGTTGCTGGCCATGATGTTGCCTTTGCACAGGGTGAACCCGCACTGCGCCAGGCTGTGGTTGATGTGCTGGGCGATCGGCAGCAGCTTGCCGCGAATCTCGGCAGCGTGCGCGGCGTCCCGGGCTTCAAACAGAATGCCGTTGTCCTGGTCGGTGTGCAGCGTCTGTTCGCGCCGGCCTTCGCTGCCGAAACACAGCCAACTGAACGGCACGCCGGGATCGCCCTTGTCCGCCAGGGTCAGTTCGATGATGCGACACACGGTGTGATCGTTGAGCAGGGTGATGATGTGGGTGATCTGCGTCGATGACGCGCCGTGGGCGAGCATGCGCTCCACCAGTTGGCCGATTTCACCGCGCAGCGCCACCAGGTTTTCGACCCGCTGGGCGCTGCGGATGGTCCGCGCCAGGTGCACCAGGTCGACCCGTTGCAGGGAAAACAAATCACGCTCGGACACCACGCCACACAGGCGCTGATCCTTGACCAGGCAGACGTGGGCAATGTGGCGCTCGGTCATGGCAATCGCCGCGTCGAAGGCGCTGTGGTCCGGCGTCAGGTAGAACGGCGCGTGGATCATGTGCCGGTCGATGCTTTCATTGAAATCGCCGACACCATCGGCCACCACCTGGCGCAAGTCGCGCAAGGTGAAGATCCCCAGCGGCGCTTTGTGCTCGTCGACAATCACGATGCTGCCGACTTGCTGCTCGTGCATCAGCGACACCGCTTCACGCAGCGGCGTTTCTGGGCTGCACGTCACCGGGTGACGCATGGCCAATTCGCCCAGGCGGGTGTTCAGCGAATATTGAGTGCCGAGGGTTTCCACGGCTTTTTGCTGGACTTGCTGGTTGACCTGGTCGAGCAGGCTGCTGACCCCGCGCAAGGCGAAGTCGCGGAAGGCGTTGGACAAGGCGAACAGCTTGATAAAGGCCAGCTTGTTCAGTTGCAGGCAGAAGGTGTCTTCCGCCGCCAAGTGTTCGGTGCGCGTGGCGCGTTCACCGAGCAACGCCGCGAGGGGAAAGCACTCGCCGGTGGTGATTTCGAATGTGGTTTCGGTGCCGCCCTTGGCCGAGTGAGGCCGTTCACCGACCACCCGGCCCTGCTTGACGATGTAAAAGTGCTCCACCGGGCCGTCGGCGGGCTTGATGATGCTCTCGCCGGGGCCGTAGAACCGCAGCTGGCATTGTTCCACCAGGTAGGCCAGGTGGGCGTGTTCCATCTGATTGAAGGGCGGGAAGCGCTGGAGGAATTGCAAGGTGCCATGGATGTTCTGCAACACCGCGGTTTTCCCTGCCTGGGTGAAGGCGTCCGCTTTACTCATAACATTACCGCAGTCTTTTTTTGAGTTGTTGTTGTCGGATTGATCAGGCCATGGTCGGCCCCTCGCGGCAGGGTGCCCATTGGACGTAAGTCTAGTTCGGCGTGATGCGGTCGATATTTAGGAGATGCCCTACACGCTGTGTGTAAAAAACCTCACGCTGACCCCCTTGGAAAACTTTCCGACGAAGTGCACATTGATGCTCTGCTTAGCGATGTCTGACCACTGTGCTAGGGGATTGAATTGAACATGTAGAGAAACCTATGTCCGACCACGATATTTTGAGTGACGCCGAGCGCGAGGCGCTCAGTGCCGTCATGCTGGAACCTGATTTGCCGCCACAACGGGTGCTGATCGTCGACGACGATAAAGACGCCCGCGAGCTGCTGTCGGAGATTCTTGGCCTGGATGGCGTGCACTGCCTGACCGCGGCCAGTGGGGAGTCCGCGCTCAAGATGCTGCAGACCAAGCCGGCCATTGGCTTGATGATTACCGATCTGCGCATGGGCAATGTCGATGGTCTGGACTTGATCCGGCAGATTCGCGAATCGGAACGGGCAGCCTTGCCGATCATCATCGTGTCCGGGGATGCCGACGTGAAGGACGCCATCGCCGCCATGCACCTGAGCGTGGTCGACTTCCTGCTCAAGCCGATCGACACCGTCAAGCTGCTCGGGTTGGTCAAGCATGAGTTGGGGATGGATCAAGCCTGATCGAAAGCCGGACGCAGAGCGTCCGTTGAGGCATTCCCACGCGGAGCGTGGGAACGATCCCCAAAAAAAGCCCTGATCCAGGATCAGGGCTTTTTCATGTCCGGCAGCCGCGATCAGTTACAGGCCATTGGCAGCCTTGAACTCGCGACGGCGACGGTGCAGCACCGGCTCGGTGTAACCGTTCGGCTGTTTGGTGCCTTCGATCACCAATTCGACCGCCGCCTCGAAAGCGATGTTGCCCTCGAAGTTCGGTGCCAGCGGACGGTACAGCGGGTCGTTGGCGTTCTGGCGGTCCACCACCGGCGCCATGCGCTTGAGGCTTTCCATGACCTGGGCTTCAGTGACGATGCCGTGGCGCAGCCAGTTGGTGATGTGCTGGCTGGAAATCCGCAAGGTGGCACGGTCTTCCATCAGGCCGACGTCATTGATGTCCGGCACTTTCGAACAGCCGACGCCCTGGTCGATCCAGCGCACCACGTAGCCGAGAATGCCCTGGGCGTTGTTGTCCAGTTCGTTCTTGATCTGCTCCGGGGTCCAGTTCGGGTTGACCGCCAGCGGGATGGTCAGAATATCGTCTACCGAAGCGCGGGCACGTTTGGCCAGCTCAGCCTGACGGGCGAACACGTCGACCTTGTGGTAGTGCAGCGCGTGCAGCGCGGCGGCGGTCGGCGACGGAACCCACGCGGTGTTGGCGCCAGCCAGTGGGTGCGCGACTTTCTGTTCGAGCATGGCGGCCATCAGGTCGGGCATGGCCCACATACCCTTGCCGATCTGCGCGCGGCCTTGCAGGCCGGTGCTCAAGCCGATGTCGACGTTCCAGTTTTCGTAGGCGCCGATCCATTTCTCGGCCTTCATGTCGGCCTTGCGCACCATCGGCCCGGCTTCCATGGAGGTGTGTATTTCGTCGCCGGTGCGGTCGAGGAAACCGGTGTTGATAAATACTACGCGCTCGCTGGCGGCCTTGATGCAAGCCTTGAGGTTGACCGTGGTGCGGCGTTCCTCGTCCATGATCCCGACTTTCAGGGTGTTGCGCGGCAGTTCGAGGACTTCTTCGATGCGCCCGAACAACTCGTTGGTGAACGCCGCTTCTTCCGGGCCGTGCATTTTCGGTTTGACGATGTACACCGAACCGCTGCGGCTGTTCTTGCGCGAGGTGTTGCCGTTGAGGCTGTGGATCGCGGCAAGGCTGGTGATCAGCCCGTCGAGAATGCCTTCCGGCACTTCGTTGCCGTGCTTGTCGAGAATCGCGTCGATGGTCATCAGGTGACCGACGTTGCGCACGAACAGCAGCGAGCGACCGTGCAGGCTCAATTCGCTGCCATCGACTGCGGTGTAGGTGCGGTCGGCGTTCATGGTGCGGGTGAAGGTCTTGCCACCCTTGGCCACTTCTTCCGCCAGATCGCCCTTCATCAGGCCGAGCCAGTTGCGGTAGATCACCACTTTGTCATCGGCATCGACGGCGGCGACGGAGTCTTCGCAGTCCATGATGGTGGTCAGCGCGGCTTCCATCAGGATGTCTTTGACGCCAGCGGCGTCGGTCTGGCCGACCGGGGTGCTGGCGTCAATCTGGATTTCGAAATGCAGGCCGTTGTTCTTCAGCAGGATCGCGGTGGGCGCGGCGGCGTCGCCGTGGAAACCGATCAACTGCGCATCGTTGCGCAGGCCACTGTTGCTGCCACCCTTGAGGGCGACCACCAGTTTGCCGTCGACGATCTTGTAGCCGGTGGAATCGACATGGGAACCGGCCGTCAGCGGCGCGGCCTGGTCGAGGAAGGCGCGGGCGAAGGCGATGACTTTGTCACCGCGTACCTTGTTGTAGCCTTGGCCCTTTTCCGCGCCATCGGCGTCGCTGATGGCGTCGGTGCCGTAGAGCGCGTCATACAGCGAGCCCCAGCGAGCGTTGGAGGCATTGAGCGCGAAGCGCGCGTTCATCACCGGCACCACCAGTTGCGGACCGGCCATGCGGGCGATTTCTTCATCGACGTTTTGCGTCGTGGCCTGGAAGTCCGCCGCTTCTGGCAGCAGATAACCGATGTCTTGCAAGAAGGCTTTGTAGGCCACGGCGTCATGGGCCTGGCCGGCACGGGCTTGATGCCAGGCATCGATCTGCGCCTGGAAATCATCGCGTTTGGCGAGTAGGGCTTTGTTCTTCGGCGCCAGGTCATGAATGACCTTCTCGGCACCGGCCCAGAACTTATCGGCGGTGAGGCCGGTACCGGGAATGGCTTCGTTGTTCACGAAGTCGAACAGGACTTTGGCGACCTGCAGGCCACCGACTTGAACGTGTTCAGTCATTGCTTGCCTCACTCTGCTCAGCTATTTCGCTTTTCAGCTCTTCAAATTGACAATGAAGCCTCTTGGCCATTTAAACCACAAACCCCTGTACCAGTACATGCCATTGCGGGCGGCTGGGTTGGGTCCAATCAACGGCTTGGGGCCTTGCTGACAGGGCTTTTCGGGGTTGCGACTGCGCCTGGGCAGACATCGATCCAACGTTATGTAGTGCGCGCTGCGGCATACTACATGATGAATTGCGCTTGTGAAAATCAGACTAATTACGTCGTTCTGCGACCCCATGACGCATTGCAGTCACGGCGGGGCACGGGATGTTCTCAAAAAAGTAATAGATTGTTCCAGTTAAATATAAAAAGTTGTACACATAATCTTCGGCGCCCTGCTATGAGGCTTTGTGTTTGTTGGTTGAATGCTGAGCTTTTGTGGCGAGGGGGCTTGCCCCCGTTGGGACGCGAAGCGGCCCCCCATGTTTTCCAGATCAACCTTATTACCGCTTTTGCGACCGCTTCGCAGCCGAACGGGGGCAAGCCCCCTCGCCACAAACAACCCTTGCCTATACTTGCTTTTCAATAACAAAAGAGGGCTGCGCCATGGACCATCTCGTACTCACGGTATTCGCCCCGGACAAGCCCGGTCAGGTCGAGCGCATCGCCCAATGCATCGCCGAACACGGCGGCAACTGGCTGGAAAGCCGCATGTCGCGGATGGCCGGGCAGTTCGCCGGGATTCTGCGGGTCGGCGTGCCGGCCGAGGCTTACGATGAACTGGTGGACGCCCTGCAAGCGCTGTCGACCCAAGGCATTCGCGTGTTGATCGCGGAAAGCGGCATCGAGCAATCCTGCACCTGGAAGCCGATCGCCATGGAGTTAGTGGGCAACGACCGGCCGGGGATCGTGCGCGACATCACCCGGCTGTTGAGCGAGCAAGGAGTCAACCTGGAACGGCTGGTCACCGAAGTGCGCCCGGCACCGATGAGCAGCGAGCCGTTATTTCACGCCGAGGCGATTCTCGCGGTGCCGTTGACCCTGTCCTTGGATGTGCTGCAAGCACGCCTGGAAACCCTGGCGGATGATCTGATGGTGGAATTGGTGCTGCGTAGCGAGGCTTGAACTTATCCCAGTAAAAACGGCGCCTGCCTGTGGATAACCTGTAGAAACTCAGCGCCAGCCCACGCAGGCCCTGGCTTCACGCCATATGAGCAAAAAACGATCAGTTATCAAGGGCTTGTGCACAAACGGCGGGGATCACGCTGTGGATAACCTTGGGAAGGATCACTGCAGGCCACAAGGACCGTGGCCTGCAGAGGGTTGTGCGTTTTTTGATCAGCTGCGCCGGCGCAAACTCATCCAGGCATCGACGCTGTAGATCGCCAAACCCGCCCAGATAAATATGAAGGCCAGCAAGGAACTGGACGACAGATGCTCGTCGAACAGCAACACCGCTTGCAGCAGCACCAGGGTGGGCGCGGTGTATTGCAGGAAGCCGAGGGTGGTGTAGGGCAAATGCCGCGCCGCGGCGTTAAAACACACCAACGGCACCAGAGTCACTGGCCCGGCCGCCACCAGCCACCAGGCTTCCGACGTAGTCCAGAACGCGGCTTGCGCGCTGCTGGCGGCGGGATTGAGCAGTAACCAGCCGAGGGCGATCGGCACCAGCATCCAGGTTTCTACCACCAGCCCGGGCAAGGCTTTGACCGGCGCTTGTTTGCGGATCAGCCCATAGGTGCCAAACGTCAACGCCAGCACCAGCGACACCCACGGCAAACTGCCTACCTGCCAGACCTGCTGGGCCACGCCGATGGCGGCCAGGCCGACTGCAATCCACTGTAAGCGGCGCAGGCGTTCGCCGAGGATCATCATCCCCAGCAGCACGTTCACCAGGGGGTTGATGTAGTAACCGAGGCTGGCTTCGAGCATGCGCCCGTTATTCACCGACCAGACATAGGTCAGCCAGTTGGCGGCGATCAAGGTGCCGCTCAGGGCCAGGATCGCCAGGCGCCGTGGGTTGTCCCGCAGCTCCCGCCACCAGCCGGGGTGTTTCCAGACCAACAGCAGCAGGCCGCCGAACAGCGCTGACCAGAGCACGCGGTGGATGATGATTTCCACGGCGGGAACGTTGGCAATGGCTTTGAAGTAGAGCGGGAACAATCCCCAGATGATGTAGGCCGATAGACCCAGAATGTACCCACGACGCGGGTTGGCGGCTTGCATGCAGAATCCTTGCTTAGGCAGCTAACAAAGAGGGGATTGTAATTGGATTATTCAAGATGTGTGCGAAGCCCTGCGGGCGCGGGTTTGTTCCGGGCGGCGAATGGCCCCTTCGCGGGCAAGCCCGCTCCCACAGGGTTTTGTGGGAGCGGTGATCCATCAAAATAACTTCAGCGGCTCTTCATTGATTGCCGCCAACTGCTCGCGCAGGGCGAGGATATGGTCGCCCCAATACCGCTCGGTACCAAACCACGGGAAGCTGCGCGGGAACGCCGGGTCGTCCCAGCGGCGGGCGAGCCAGGCGCTGTAGTGCATCAGGCGCAAGGCGCGCAGGGCTTCGATCAGCGCCAGTTCCCGTGGATTGAAGTCGTGGAATTCGTTGTAGCCGTCCATCAACTCCGACAATTGGCCCAGGCATTCCTGGCGGTCGCCGGCGAGCATCATCCAGATGTCTTGCACCGCCGGACCCATGCGGCAGTCGTCGAGGTCGACGATGTGGAACATCTCGTCGCGGCACATCATGTTGCCGGGGTGGCAATCGCCGTGCATGCGGATGTTGGTGTGCGGCGTGTCCTTGTAGACCTGTTCGACCCGTTTGAGCAGGTCGCGGGCCACGGACTCGTAGGCCGGCAGCAGGCTTTTTGGAATGTGGTTGCCTTCGAGCAAGGTGTTCAGCGAGTCCTGGCCGAAGTTCTTCACGCCCAGGGCTTCGCGGTGTTCGAACGGGCGCGTTGCGCCCACGGCGTGCAGGCGCCCGAGCAATTGGCCGAGACGATACAACTGGTCGAGATTGCCCGGCTCCGGCGCGCGGCCGCCCCGGCGCGGAAACAGGGTAAAGCGGAAACCGGCGTGTTCATGCAGGCTGGCGCCGTTGTGAATCATCGGCGCCACCACCGGCACTTCGCACTCGGCGAGTTCGAAGGTGAAGCGGTGTTCTTCGAGGATCGCTTCGTTGGTCCAGCGTTGCGGCCGATAGAACTTGGCGATCAACGGTTCGGAGTCTTCGATACCGACTTGATAGACACGGTTTTCATAGCTGTTGAGCGCCAGCACGCGGGCGTCACTGAGGAAGCCGATGCTTTCGACGGCATCGAGCACGAGATCGGGGGTAAGTGTTTCAAACGGATGAGACATGCTGACTCCATGCGCGCAGCAGGCTGCCGCGTCCGGCCAGGCATGGTAGCGCACACCGGGAAGCTTTAGGGGCTGGGCTTTTAGTCCAGAGTTACCTGACTGGCGCTTTCGCGAGCGGGCTCGCTCCCACAGGGGATCTTCGACGTTGCGAAAATCAGTGTGGGAGCGAGCCTGCTCGCGAAGACTTGGGGTCAGGCGCCGACGATCCCGCCATCCTCGCGGGTAATCGCCATCACCGAAGAACGCGGCTTGCCGTTGGGCAGATGCTCGGGAAAGGTCGAACCGCCGTTTTCCCCGGGATGCTGAATCCCGACAAACAGGGTCTTGTAGTCCGGCGAGAAGCTGATGCCGGTGACTTCGCAGCCAATCGGCCCGACCATGAAACGACGGATCTCACCGCTGTCCGGGTCGGCGCAAAGCATCTGGTTGTTGCCCATGCCCGCGAAGTCGCCGCTGTTGCTGGCGTCGCCGTCGGTGAGAATCCACAGGCGCCCGGCCTTGTCGAAGCCCAGGCCGTCGGGGCTGTTGAACATGTTCTGCGGGGTGATGTTCGATGAGCCGGCTTTCGCGGTGCCGGCGTGTACGCTCGGGTTGCCGGCGACCACGAACAGGTCCCAGGCAAACGTCTTGGCGCCGTGATCGTCGCTGTCGGTGCGCCAGCGCAGGATTTGCCCGTAGACGTTTTTCGCCCGCGGGTTCGGGCCGCCGACCGGTTGGCCATCGTCACCGCGCTTAACGTTGTTGGTCAGGGTGCAATAGACCTGGCCGTCCTTGGGGCTGACGACGATCCATTCCGGGCGGTCCATGCGCGTGGCGCCGACGACGCTGGCGGCAAGGCGAGCGTGAATCAGCACTTCGGCCTGATCGGCGAAACCGCTGCTGGCGTCGATACCATTCTTGCCGTGGGTCAACTCGATCCAGCGGCCCTGGCCCTTGGGGTGATCGGCGTTGCTGTCACCGGCGTCGAACGTCGCCACGTACAGGGTGCCGTGGTCCAGCAGGTCGCGATTGGCCTTGGGGTTGCGGTGGTTGATCTTGTCGCGGCTGACGAATTTGTAGATGAATTCGCCGCGCTCATCGTCGCCCATGTACACCACGGCGCGGCCGTCATCGGTTTCCGCCAGCGCCGCATTCTCATGCTTGAAGCGCCCTAGGGCGGTGCGCTTGACCGGGGTCGACTGCGGGTCGAAGGGGTCGATTTCCACCACCCAGCCATGTCGGTTGAGTTCGTTCGGGTTCTTGGCCAGGTCGAAACGCGGGTCGTGGGGGTGCCAGTTGATTTCTTTGCTGGCGGCCACCACGCCGTAGCGCTTTTGCGCGGGGTCGAAGGCCTGCTCGGCATTGCTGCTGCCGAAGCAGTCGGTGAAGTTCTCTTCGCAGGTCAAGTAAGTGCCCCACGGCGTTTTGCCGTTGGCGCAGTTCTGGAACGTGCCGAGGACTTTCTTGCCCTGCGGATCAGCGCTGGTTTTCAACCAATCATGACCGGCGGCCGGGCCGCTCAGGCGCAGCGGCGAGTTGCCGTGGATGCGCCGGTTGTAGCGCGAGCCCTGGACAAACGCCCACTGACCGTGGCGCCGCTGCACCTCGATCACCGACACGCCTTCGCAGGCCAGCGCCTTGCGCACGTCTTCGGCGGACTGCGGCATGCCGCCGTGAGGGTAGAGGTAGCGGTAGTTGGTGTATTCGTTGTTGATCGCCATCAACGCCCGGTCTTTCTCGCCGGGAAAAGGAAACAGGCTCATGCCGTCATTGTTGTCGCCGAACTGCACTTCCTGCGCCGCGGCGGAGCCATTGCCGCTCGGGTCGAACGCCGGGCCGTTCTTCTGCAAGGGTTGGCCCCAACTGATCAGCACCGAAGACTTGTAGCCGGGCGGCAGGCTGATGCTGTCCGTGGTGGCGGCGGCAATGCTGTCGAAGCCCAGCAGACGGCCGGTGCCGGCGTTAGCGGCCATGACGCTGCGGCTCAACAGGTTGCCACCCAGGAACATCGCCGCGCCGCACAAGGCACCGGCGCTGATGAAACCACGACGGCTGAGGCCGACCATCTGTTCGAGGTCGGTGGGTTGGTTGTCTTCTAGTAGGTTCACATCAGGCTCCCTGCGAGGTTTTTGCAGTCACCTTAATGAGTCAGCGTGAAGTTTTTGTTGCAGTTTCGCGGCTAGAGCGGCGTACCGATCAGTACGTTGGACGGTGCGAACTGCACTTGCACCGGGTGCCCGACGTCAAGTCCGAGGGTGCGCAATTGCAATGGCTCGGCCAGGGCGCAGAGTGTCTGGCCATTGGGCAGGCCGATGCGCACTTCACTGGGGCCGTCCTCAGCGTCGAGAATTTCTTCCAATCGACCGTTCAGGCAATTGTTGCCGGGTGTGGCCGGTGCGCCGGTCGCCATCACTTCCAGCCAACCGGCCTTGATCAGCGCCACCACTTCGGTGCCGATGACCAGCTCCAGGCGCTGGGTGCTGTCGTGGGTGATCTGCGCGTCGATGTGCAAGCCTTCGGCCAAGGCCAGGGTAATCAGGTCGTTACGCCCCTGGTTCTCGATCACGCTGACTTTGCCGTGCAGTTGATTGCGTGCGCTGGTGCGCAGCATCAAGCGGCCGAGCAGGTCGAGGTCGCTGGCGTCTTCGGCGGCTTCCAAAACCTGGGCCTGCAAGATCTGCAGCTTCCGGTACAGGCGCAGCACCCGTTCGCCCTCGCTCGACAACCGCGCGCCGCCGCCGCCCTTGCCGCCGACACTGCGCTCGACCAACGGCTTCTGCGCCAGGTTGTTCAATTCATCGATGGCATCCCACGCCGCTTTGTAGCTCAGGCCGGCGCTTTTCGCGGCGCGGGTGATCGAGCCTTGTTCGGCGATGTGCTGCAACAACGCAATGCGCTGCGGGCGGCGGACGATGTGCTGGGACAACAAGGTAGGCAAGGACATGGCAAGTGCTTTGGGCGGTGGCAATGGGGATGACGTTGGCGGCTCGGGGCTTGGGAGTCAAGCAAGGCGACGCTCCCGCGTTAAACCGTGTCGCCGGGTTTGGGCGTGCGGGCCAGGCAATAGACATCGACCCGTGCCGCGCCAGCCTCCATCAACAGGTGTGCCAGTGCCTGGGCCGTGGCGCCGGTGGTCAGTACATCGTCGACCAGGGCCAGATGCAGGCCTTTGACCGTCACCTCAGGGGTGAGGGCAAACGCGTGACGCAGGTTGCGTTTGCGTGCCTCGGCGTTCAAGTCCTGCTGGGCGGGGGCGTCCTGGGTTCGCACGACCAGGGTTTCATCGACGGGGAGTTCCAGACCTGTGCTCAGCCAGCGCGCAAGCATGGCGGCCTGGTTGAACCCCCGTCGCCGCAGGCGTTGGGTGGCCAGGGGCACAGGAATCAGCCGATCAGGGCGGTCGAGATCATCGGCAAAGCGATGGTGCAGTGATTGTTCCAGCAGCTCGGCGAGCATCCGTCCAAATGGCCACTTGGCGCCGTGCTTGAAGCGGGTGATCAAGCTGTCGACGGGGAATCCATAGGTGAAGGGCACCACTACCTGCCCGAAGGCTGGCGGCCGTTTCAGGCATTGGCCACAGGTCAGGCCCGCCATGGGCAAGGGCAGGGCGCACACTTGGCAGTGATCGCCGAGCCAGGGTAGTTCCGTTTCGCAGGGCGTGCAGATCGGGATAAGCGTGTCTGTGGCTTCGTCGCACAGCAAGCAGGATTGTTTGTTTTTTAACCAGATGTAAACCGGTCCTTTGTATCGTGGTTGACAGCGCATGACTCTTCCTTAAATATGCCGAACATCCGTGTCGCGCCTGTGGATATTCCATTCCGCAGCCGCTTGCCAAGCATAAACAAGGAAACGCCCATGAGCGCCAGCACCACTGCCACCCTGCGTCATGACTGGTCTTTGGCCGAAGTCAAAGCACTCTTCGTTCAGCCATTCAACGACCTGTTGTTCCAGGCGCAGACGGTGCACCGCGCGCATTTCGACGCTAATCGCGTCCAGGTGTCGACCTTGTTGTCGATCAAAACCGGCGCCTGCCCGGAAGATTGCAAATATTGTCCGCAGTCGGGCCACTACAACACCGGCCTGGAAAAAGAAAAACTGATGGAAGTGCAGAAGGTCCTCGAAGAGGCCGCTCGCGCCAAGGCCATCGGTTCGACCCGGTTCTGCATGGGCGCGGCGTGGAAACACCCGTCGGCCAAAGACATGCCGTACGTACTGGAGATGGTCAAAGGCGTGAAAGCCATGGGCCTGGAAACCTGCATGACCCTCGGTCGCCTCGATCAGGACCAGACCGAAGCCCTGGCCCAGGCTGGCCTCGACTACTACAACCACAACCTCGATACCTCGCCGGAGTTCTACGGCAGCATCATCACC
>Ga0247742_10000474_pt1 | contig 32525 bp, 32 predicted proteins | sample UWRJL208509C2_FD_180944 | JGI IMG/M metagenome (GOLD analysis project Ga0247742, IMG submission 180944) | Plant litter microbial communities from Arlington Agricultural Research Station in Wisconsin, United States - UWRJ-L208-509C-2 | ecosystem: Environmental > Terrestrial > Plant litter >...
CCAAAGCGAAGCGGCCACCGGCAAGACCTACGCCAACGCGTGGATGCACTGCGGCATGATTCGCATCAATGGCGAGAAGATGTCCAAGTCCTTGAACAACTTCTTCACCATTCGCGACGTGCTGGAAAAGTACCATCCGGAAGTGGTGCGCTACCTGTTGGTGTCGAGCCATTACCGCAGCGCGATCAACTACTCGGAAGACAACCTCAAGGACGCCAAGGGCGCCCTGGAGCGTTTCTACCACGCGTTGAAAGGCCTGCCCTCCGTGGCGCCTGCGGGCGGCGAAGCGTTTGTTGCGCGGTTCACCGAAGTGATGAACGACGACTTCGGTACGCCTGAGGCCTGCGCGGTGCTGTTTGAAATGGTGCGTGAGATCAACCGCCTGCGCGAGAGCGATCTCGACGCAGCGGCAGGGCTTGCCGCACGTTTGAAAGAGCTGGCGAGCGTGCTGGGCGTATTGCAGATGGAAGCCGATGACTTCCTGCAGGCGGGCGCTGAAGGGCGTGTGGATGCCGCTGAAGTTGATGCGCTGATCCAGGCACGTTTGACTGCCCGGGCCAACAAGGACTGGGCGGAGTCTGACCGTATCCGTGACCAACTGACCGCGATGGGTGTGGTGTTGGAAGACGGGAAGGGCGGGACGACGTGGCGGTTGGCTGATCAGGCTTGATTGGTGATTGCTGAATGAAAAACGCCCCGACTGGTTCGGGGCGTTTTTTTTGGCCTGTCTATCCGTTATTCGGGTATTGGCGGCTATGGCGACCGCGCTTGCAGCGGACCACGGGCCGGACGCCTGTGCGGGGACATAGTTGACACATTCAAGGACAGATCAGGCCGGTTCAGGATCAAGCGCATAGCTGCTTAATGTGGGAGCTGGCTTGCCTGCGATACAGACACCTCGATTTAACCCAATTACTCAATGAGCATCAGCGCTTGCCACCGACCTCATACCGGCTTTGAACAAACCCATTATCCGACGCATACGTGCCGATATGCCGAAGCTCATGCTCGCCACCCAACTGGCTGAACAAGGGGATCCCCTGGCCCAGCACAACCGGAATACGCGTGATGATCATCTCGTCGATCAAACCCGCCTCAAGAAACGCCTGAATCGTCTGGCCGCCGTCGATATACAGGTGTTTCATCCCGCGCTCGGCCAACGCTGCCACGAGGCTTGTGACATCCTGGCTCACGACCTCAACCTTGCCCTTCAAATGCTCAGGTAGCTCAAGCGACTGATGAGAGAGCGCAAACACCGGAAAATCCTCATAGGGCCACTCCGGAAAGGACAACACTTTTTCCAGGGTCTTGCGGCCCATCACCAGCGCATCCACGGTGGCGATGAAGTGTTCATAGGTCACGCCGTTCAATTCGGCGCCTTCGTACTCAGGGCGATGAAGCCACTCGATATCACCGTCTGGCCTGGCAATAAAGCCGTCGACGCTGGCTGCGATAAAGACCGAACATTTGCTATCCATGGGGCGTGAAACTCCTTTTCTGTGTGCTTGAAAATATCGACTGTCATGGGTCGGCAACGCTAATGTTAATTTAATCTTCCGATGCAATAAGCGAGCATTGCCAAAAATCACCGTGGGTACCCGGCGCAGGCCGGTGTCCCTTTTCGTATTGCGAGGATCTATGCGCCGTTGGTTAATCCGCTACCGTTACGCGATCATTTTCTGGCTGTGCTTCGGGGTTTTCCGCACCTCCCTGGCTGACTGGAATCCCATCCCGTCCGGTTCCATGCGCCCGACGTTGCTTGAGGGCGATGTGGTGCTGGTCAATCGCGTCGCGTACGACCTCAAATTGCCCCTCACCGATATTTCCCTGGCGAGACTGGATAACCCCCAGCGCGGAGATGTCGTCACGTTCTCCTCGCCCAAGGACGGCACGCGCTTGATCAAACGCATTGTCGGTATCCCCGGCGATACCCTGGAAATGCGCGACGAGGTGTTGTGGGTCAACGGTACGCCGGCCACCTACAGTAATGGGCAGGACATCAGCGAGCCCATCGCGCCTGGCCAAACAGTTCCGGGTATCAAGGTGACGGAGCGTGCGAACAGCAGCCAGCGCACGGTGCAGTTCATGCCGACAGTACGGGCGCTGCGCGATTTCGGCCCGGTGGTGGTGCCTGCCGACAGTTACTTCATGCTGGGCGACAATCGCGATAACAGCGATGACTCCCGTTATATCGGGTTTGTGCCGCGTCGGCTGTTGATCGGGCATGCCCACCATATCCTGGCGTCAGCGCAGATCCTGGATCACTGGATGCCACGATTGGGTCGATTTGGCGCGCCGATCCTGTAGTGGGCTGATCACGCGTTTGCGCTCAGCGCCCGCAGTGCAAACCCCGCAATGCGCTCCAGCTGCTCAGTGGTGGCGCCGCCCTTGCTGGCGACTTTCATGCCGCTGAGGGTGGCCATCAGAAAATCACACGCGCCCGAGAGATCGGTGCCGACGGTCAATTCGCCTTGTTCCTGCGCACGCTCCAGCGTCTGTTCGAATGCATTGCGCAAGCGTTCGGCGCTGTGGGCGGTGAGTTGATTGATCTCATCATCTTCCAGGCCGAACTCGCAGATGGCATTGACGCCCATGCAACCCGCCGTCCCTTCCCGCAGGGCGCGGGTGGCGAAGGATTGCAGGGTGTCGTGCAGTGCCTGCAGCGGGGTCGGGCCCTGGTTCAGGCGCTCGATCAAGTCGTCGACGCCGGTGCGCTGATACTCGGCCATCGCCAACAGGTACAACTGGCGTTTGTCGCCAAAGGTGTTGTACATGCTCTGGCGGCTCAGTCCCATGGCCTGCATCAGTTCTTCAGTCGAGGCCGCGGCAAAACCCTTGTCGCAGAAAACCCGGATGGCCTCGCGCAGCACCTGGTCGCGGTCGAATGCTCTGGGTCTTGCCATGGTTACCTCGGGGGAAAATGCAGGTGAAGGCTCAGGCCAGGTAGCCGCCATCAATGGTCATGCTTGCGCCGGTGACAAATGCCGCTTCTTCGGACGCGAGATAAGCAACCATGCCGGCAACATCGTCGGCGGTGCCCACGCGGCCCAAGGGGATCAGGCTTTTGATCATGTCCGCATGGGGCCCGTCTGCCGGGTTCATGTCGGTGCTGGTGGGGCCCGGCTGCACGTTGTTGACGGTGATGCCGCGCGGCGCGAAATCAATCGCCAGGCCGCGGATCATACCGGCGATCGCCGACTTCGTCATGCTATAGACGCTGGAGCCCGGGAAGCCCGAACGTTGGGCGACCACGCTGCCGACGGTGATGATCCGGTCACCCTCGTGCATCACCGCCGAGCTCGCCTTGGCCGCCGCAAACGTGGCCCGCACATTGACCGCAAACATTCGGTCGAAGTCTTCCAGGCTGAAGGTGTCGACGGTACCCATCAGCAGGATCCCGGCGTTGTTGACCAGGATATTCAAGGCGCCGAAATGCTCGACAGTGGCCGCGACCGCCCGATCTATTGCCGCCACATCGGCGCTGTCGGCCTGAATCGCCAAGGCTTTCCCGCCCTTGCTTTCGATCAGGCCAACCAGCGCTTGCGCCTTGTCGGCAGAGGAGGAATAGGTAAACGCGACCGCTGCACCTTCAGCTGCAAGCCGGCGGACAATCGCTTCGCCGATACCGCGGGAACCGCCGGTGACCAGGGCGACTTTGTGGTTGAAGCGAGGGGTGTGAGCTGTCATGGGGGAGGCCTGAGGTTTAGTGGATTAAATAATCCACTAAACCGTACCAGCCTGGAAATACTTAGCCAAGCTGTTTTTGGATTAATTAATCTTTAACTGCCGGATGTGCTCTCGAATCCGTCATCAGACGCCGGTCATTTCAGGTCGCTGTAGGTCAACCTGAATTCCGACAGCGCCGGGTGCTCGGTTTTCCACTGGCGGCCATACGCCTTGGCTGTTTCCATTTCTTCGGCAGTCAGCGCGCTGGCCAGTTGTTGCAGGTAGCCTGCGGCATCGGCGTGCCGTGGGTTTTGCCGGGTACTGTCCATGACCAGCCAGTAGAGCCCATAGGCGTGGATTTTGTTCTCGGGGTAGTGATAGCGGTTGGTGCCACTTTCATCGATATCGAACCCGCCGAGCGCACCGGCATAGGTCATGACGCCATCAAGGTCATTCAGCGCCAGCCGTTTTTCCAGGTGTATGCGCTGGTAGGAGAGGTTGCGGTAGTAGGTCTGCATGTTGGCCAGCCACTTCATCGCTGGCGGGAAGCCCTTGAAGGCCGCATACCTGAGCATGGAGTCGCGGTTGTCACTGGCCTCCGGGTTTTTGTCATACAGCAGCGCCGCAATGTAATAGGCCTCGGCGCAGCCGGCATCACCTGCCTTTCTCAGCCACGAGCGATCTTGGGTCAGTTCATACAGCTGCAGCATCGCTGCGCCGTCGCCAGCATCGGCACCTGCCTGGGCGAGGGTCTTGGCCTTGGCCAGGTTGGTTTCGCCACCCAGGCGCATCAGCGCGTACACATGATCCTGGGCGGCGGCCAGGCGGTACCACGCCTGGGCATCGGGGTCGACACTGCCGACCCGGCGCCGGATGGCTTCGCCCAGGGCGTATTGGGACGGCGCATCGCCGGCCGAGGCGGAGATGGTCAGGTGGATTTCGCACTCTTCGAATTCACCGAGTTGATACAACTCGAGACCCCGCTGCTTGGCTGCCTGTTGCTGGCTCGTCAAATGTGAAATCAGCGCATTCAGCGAGTTGAGCAAATCAAACAGCGTGGTCAGTGCATCGGAATGGGTATACATGATCATTACCTGTATCGGGATACGTTGTCCGATAAAGGTAGGTGGGGCGGTGGGGTCCCAGGTGACAGATAGTTATCGGCAGGAGCGCTGCCTTTCCCGCGCTCTGGGCAACCCCTCAAGCGCTACGGCTGCCACGTATTGCCTGGTCCAGAAACAACGCCGCATTCGCCACGGCCTGCATGCCTTCGGGCAAGATTGCCGCAAACAAATGCCAGACATGAAACATCCCGGGCCAAACCTCCAGCGACACGCGTACCCGGTTTTCCCCCAGGTGGGTGGCCAGGCGCATGGCGTCGCTGAGCATGACTTCGTTTTCGCCGATCTGCACCAGAATGGGCGGCAATCCCCGGACGTCCGCGAACACCGGCGATGCATCGGGATCATTCGGCAGCGCGCCGTTGAGAAACGCTTTTGCAAGCAGCGTCAGCCCCAGGCGGGAGGCTTGCGGGTCGAGGCCGTCACGGTTGTCGATGGAGGCGCCGGTGTGTTCCAGGTTGGCCCACGGCGACAAGGCGGCGCCCCCGGCGGGCAGTGGCAGGCCTGCGTTGCGGGCCTTGACCATCACCGACACCACCATTGCGCCGCCGGCCGAATCGCCCGAGAACACGATGGACCTGGGGTCATTGCCCTGGTCGAGCAGCCAGCGATAAGCCTGCAACGTGTCATCAATAGGTACGGGGAACGGATGCTCGGGCGCCAGGCGGTAGTCGGGCAGGTAGACTTTTGCACCCAGCAGTTTTGCGAAGTGGCCGGCAAGGCCCAGGTAGCCCCGCGGGCTGCCGCCGACATAACCACCGCCGTGGATGTAAAGCAGCACTTGGTCACCCTCAAACCCATCAGGCACGACCATCATGCCCGGTACGCCACCCATATCGACGTCACAAAAGCTGACACCGGCGGGAATCGGATGGGAACAAAGCACCTGCTCATAAGCCTTGCGCTGCTCATTGAGGGTGAGGGTGGTTTCCTGGCCCGTGAGAAATGGGCCGAAGTCAGCGGCGCAGGCAACCCACGCGTCGAGATGGGCCTGGACAAGGGGAGTGAATGCCATGGGGGAGAACCTCATAAAGTGATCCCGATACCGGGATTAGCGATTGAGGTTCTATTTTATGGATTCTATTGGAGAACGAATTTCACCACTGCGGCGCCTGTGGGGATCAGCTGCCGCTGTCAGTGCGACGGCTGCTGACTTCAGCCGGCACATCATCCCCGGCCATGCGCTTGCGGAACAATGCGGTGCGTGCCAGCAGCAATGTGGTCACCGGCACTGTGATCGACAGCAGGATCGGGATCAACCAACCGTGCAACACCGGCCCGGACTTGAGCACCGAAAAGTAGATGATCGAGGCCAGCGCCACACACCAGGCGCCCAAGGTCGAGGCCAACGCCGGCGGGTGCATGCGCTGGAAGAAGTCTTTCATCCGCAACAACCCAATCGCCCCAATCAGCGCAAACAGGCTGCTAAGCACCAACAATACCGCGACGATCACTTCAACCCACAGCGGCAACACATCGACATTGATCATTCGATCACCTCCCCACGCAGCAGGAATTTCGCCAGGGCAAACGACCCCACAAAGCCAAACAGCGCAATCAACAGCGCCGCTTCAAAATACGTGTCACTGGCATACCGAATACCCAGCACCAGCATCATCAGCATGGCCAGGATGTACAGGTAATCCAGCGCCAGCACCCGGTCTTGGGCCGACGGGCCTTTGAACAGGCGCACCAGGGTCAGCACCATGGCCAGGGAGAACAGGAACAGGCTGAACAGGATCGCATTGGAGAGCAGGGCGCTCATTCGAAGATCTCCATCAGGGGCCGTTCGTAGGCGTGTTTGAAGTGCTCGATAAACTGCGCTTCGTCATCCAGGTCGAACACGTGGATCAGCAGGACGCTGCGGTCCAGGGCCAGTTCCGACCATACGGTGCCCGGCGTCACGCTGGTGATCATCGCCAGCACGGCCAGGCCGTTGGCATCCCGCAGGTCCAGGGGGATCTTGATAAAGCGCGAACGCGGTGGGCGCGAGCCGCAGGTCAGGATGCCCCAGGCCACGGCGAGGTTGGAGATGATCACGTCACGCCCCACCAGGAAGAACAACCGGATGATCACCCCCGGGCGGCGGATGCGGATCGGCAGCGGGCGCAACGGCGCCATCATCAGCGGTGCGGCAAAGCCGAGGATTGCCCCCAGCAGCAGGTTGCCGGGGCTGACGGACAGGTTCAGCACCAGCCACAACAACCACAATGCCAATGACAGCCACGGGGCAGGGAACAGGCGCTTCATGGCTGCACCTCCAGGGCGGCGGCCTTGGCTTCAGGGCTCGGCACCGGACGCGTCGCCATGACCGCCATCACATAGTGTTCCGGGTTGTTCAGGCTCTCGGCGGCCGCCTGGGTATAGCGCATCAGCGGCTCGGCCTTGAAGGTCAGGGCGATGCTCAGGCCCAGCAGGAAGAAAATCGGCACGCATTCGAAGCGGCGCAGCAGCGGCGATGGACGTTCTTCCGGGGTCCAGAAACGCTGGATGCCGAGGCGGGCGAAGGCGATCAGCGAAGCCAGGCCGGAGAAGATCAGCAGTGCCACCAGGCCCCAGGCGGCCGGACGCACCGGTTCGTCGATGGCATTGCCCAGGCCCATCGGGTTGATCAAGGCGCTGAGCAGGCTGAGCTTGCCGATAAACCCGGACAGCGGCGGCATGCCGATGATCAGCAGGGCGCAGGCGATAAAGCTCAGGCCGAGGAACGCCACCGTCCAGGGAATCACCTGGCCGACCACGGCTTTCTGTTCATCGTCGAGGTTGGTGCCGGGCGGTGGATGCAGGGATTCCATGGCCTTGGGCAGGGCTTCGATTTCGTCGTCCAGGGGCATGTCGTTGGCCGAGCGCGAACGCTCGATCAATTCGGCCAGCAGGAACAGCGCACTCAGCGCCAGGGTGGAGCTGACCAGATAAAACAGCGCCCCGGCGGTCAGGCTTGGCTGGGCAAAACCCACCGCCGACAGCAGGATCCCGGCGGACACCAGGATGCTCAGGCTGGCCATGCGTTCCAGGCGTTGCGCCGCGATCATCGCCAGCGCCGCGCAGACGATGGTTGCCATGCCGCCGTAGATCAGCCAGTCGCCGCCAAACAGTGCCGAGGCACCCGCCTGGCCGGAGAACAGCAGGTTCCACAGACGCAGCACGGTGTACACGCCGACCTTGGTCATGATCGCAAACATCGCCGCCACTGGCGCACTGGCCGAGGAGTAGGCAGGCGCCAGCCAGAAGTTCAGCGGCCACATTCCGGCCTTGGCCAGGAAGGCGACGGCGAGGATGCCCGCACCGGCATGCAGCAGGCCGCGATCGGCTTCCGGCACCAGGGGGATTTTCAGTGCCAGGTCGGCAAAGTTCAGGGTACCGGTGACGCCATAGATCAGCGCCGCGCCAATCAGGAACAAGGTCGAGGCCAGCAGGTTGATCGAGATGTAATGCAGCCCCGCCGACACCCGCGCCCGGCCGGAACCGTGGAGCATCAGGCCGTAGGACGCCGCCAGCAGTACTTCGAAAAACACGAACAGGTTGAACAGGTCGGCGGTCAGGAAGGCGCCATACAGGCCCATCAGCTGAATCTGGAACAGCGCATGGAAACTGGTGCCGGCCCGATCCCAACGGGCCATGGCGAACAGCAGGGCGCTGACGCCAATGATCCCGGTGAGCACCAGCATCATCGCCGAGAGTTGGTCCACCACCAGCACGATGCCGAACGGCACCTGCCAGTTGCCCGGCAGGTACACACCGATGGAGCCGGGGCCGCCTTTCTGGGTCCAGTACAGCAACAGCACGGCGATGCCCAGGCCCACCATGCTGGAGAACAGGTTGATCCGCGCCTTGAGCGGGCGGTGCTTCTCGCCGAGCATCAGCATCAGCGCGGCGGTCAGCAACGGCAGCAGGATCGGCGCGATGATCAGTTGATTCATCCAGGTCATTCCTTGGGCTCCCGGCCGTCCACATGGTCAGTGCCGGTCAGGCCCCGGGATGCCAGCAGCACCACCAGGAACAGTGCGGTCATGGCGAAGCTGATCACGATTGCCGTCAGCACCAGGGCCTGGGGCAGCGGATCGGTGTAGTTGAGCAAGTCTTGCGGCACGCCATCCTTGATGATCGGCTCCTTGCCGATAAACAGGCTGCCCATGCTGAAGATGAACAGGTTGACCCCGTAGGAGAGCAGGCACAGGCCCATCACCACCTGGAACGTCCGTGGCCGCAGGATCAGCCAGACGCCGGAGGCCGCCAGGACCCCAATGGCAATTGCGATGACTTCTTCCATCAGGCGGCTCCTCCTGGGCTGGCAACGGCTTTCGCCTGGTTGCTGGGTTTATGGGCGCGCACCGATTGGTGGCCGAGGGCGGTGAGCATCAGCAAGGTCGAGCCGACCACCATGGCGTACACACCGACGTCGAAGAACAGCGCGCTGGCGACGTGGATGTCCCCCAGCACCGGCAGGCTAAAGTGCCAGGTGTGCGTGGTGAGGAACGGGTAGCCGGCGAGCAGTGCGCCCAGCCCGGTCAGGGTTGCCGACAACAAGCCAAAGCCCATCCAGCGCATCGGCCGCAGGCTCATCTGCGCCTCGACCCACTGGGTACCGGCGACCATGTATTGCAGGATGAACGCGACGGACATCACCAGGCCGGCGACAAACCCGCCGCCCGGTTGGTTGTGCCCACGCATGAACAGGTAGAACGAGACAACTAGGGCAATCGGCAGCAGCAGGCGCACCAGCACCGCCGGCACCATCATGAAGCCCAGGGCGGTGTCGCTGGCCTGGCGCGGGTTGATCAGGTCGGTGGCCACGTCGGGTGCCAGTTGGCGCTGTTGCGCGGGCAGTTCCATGCTTTCCTTCGACGGGCGGAAGCGGCGCAGCAGGGCGTAGACGGTCAGCGCCACGGCGCCGAGCACGGTGATTTCTCCCAGGGTGTCGAAGCCCCGGAAGTCCACCAGCATCACGTTCACCACATTGCTGCCACCGCCTTCTGGCAGGGCGCGGCTGAGGTAGAAAGACGAGATATCGTTGGGGGTCTGGCGGGTCAGCATCGCGTAGGAGAGCACCGCCATGCCGCCACCGACCACGGTGGACAGCAGGAAGTCCCGCAGGCGGCGGATGCGTGCCTTGCGCAGCGAGCTGGGCAGTGGGGAAACTTCTTCGATCCGCCGTGGCAGCCAGCGCAGGCCCAGCAGGATCAGCACGGTGGTGACCACTTCCACCACCAGTTGCGTCAGCGCCAGGTCTGGCGCCGAGAACCAGACGAAGGTCACGCAGGTCACCATCCCGCACACGCTGACCATGGTCAGGGCTGCCAGCCGGTGGTACTTGGCTTGCCAGGCGGCGCCCAGGGCGCAGGCGATTGCCAGCAGCCACAGGGTGACGAACACGATGGAGCCCGGGATCTTCGGCCGGTCGCCCCAACTGATGCCGCTGTAGAGCATCGGGATCAACCCGGCGATCACCGCCGCCAGCACCAGCAGGAACAGCTGGGTTTGCAGGCGTTTGGTGCTGATGCGTTTTTCGATCTTGCGCACCCCGCGCATCATCACCACCAGGCAGCGCTCGAAGCCGCGCTTGCCATTGAAGTAGCTGATGATCGGCGGGTATTTGAAGCGGCCCAACTTGAGTTGCTTGCGCAGCAGCAGATAGAGCACCACGCCGCCGGACATCGCCACCAGGCTCATGATCATCGGCGCGTTCCAGCCGTGCCAGATGGCGAGGCTGTATTCCGGCAGTTCGCCGCCGACCACCGGCAGGGCCGCTGCGGCGAGGATCGAACCGACCACCTGGGCGGGGAAAATCCCCACCAGCAGGCAGGTAAACACCAGCAACTCCACCGGCGCACGCATCCAGCGTGGCGGCTCGTGCGGGGTGTGGGGCAGGTTGGTGGCCTTGGGGCCGAAGAACACATCCACGGTAAAGCGCAGGGCATAGGCCACGCTGAAGGTACCGGCGATGGTGGCGATGACCGGCAGGGCGATTTCCACCCAGGCGGTGGCGGAGATGAACACGGTCTCGGCGAAGAACATTTCCTTGGACAGGAAGCCGTTGAGCAGCGGCACGCCGGCCATGGACGCACTGGCGACCATCGCCAGGGTGGCGGTAAACGGAATCAGCTTGAACAGGCCGCTGAGCTTGCGGATGTCACGGGTGCCGCTTTCGTGGTCGATGATCCCCGCCGCCATGAACAGCGACGCCTTGAAAGTGGCGTGGTTAAGGATATGGAATACGGCGGCGACAGCGGCCAGCGGGCTGTTGAGGCCCAGCAGCAAGGTGATCAGCCCGAGGTGGCTGATGGTGGAGTAGGCCAGCAGGCCCTTGAGGTCGTTCTGGAACATGGCGCAATAAGCGCCGAGCAGCAGGGTAATGGCACCGGCACCGCCGACAATCCAGAACCACTCTTCGCTGCCGGACAGCGACGGCCACAGGCGGGCCAGCAGGAACACGCCGGCCTTCACCATCGTTGCCGAGTGCAGGTAGGCCGACACCGGCGTCGGTGCAGCCATGGCGTGGGGCAGCCAGAAGTGGAAGGGGAATTGCGCGCTTTTGCTCAGGGCGCCGATCAGCACCAGGGCGAGCATGATCGGGTACAACGAATGGGCACGGATCTGATCACCGGCAGCCAGGACCTGATCCAGGTCGTAGCTGCCGACGATATGCCCGAGCAGCATCACCCCCGCCAGCAGGCACAAGCCGCCCGCGCCGGTGACCATCAGCGCCATATAGGCGCCACGCCGGGCATCGGCGCGGTGGTGCCAGTAGCCGATCAGCAGGAACGAGAATAGGCTGGTGAGTTCCCAGAAAAACACGATCTGGATCAGGTTGCCGGAGATCACCAGGCCAAGCATCGCACCCATGAAGGCCAGGAAAAACGCGAAGAAGCGCGGCACCGGGTCTTCCGGCGACATGTAATACCGGGCGTACAGCGACACCAGGGTCCCGATGCCCAGCACCAGCATCGAGAACAACCAGGCAAAACCGTCCATGCGCAATACGAAGTTCAGCCCGAGGCTGGGCAACCACATGAATTCTTCACGTATCACGCCACCATGGGCGATCTGGGGGTACAGCAGGGCGACTTGAACCGTCCCGACCAGGGCCACAAGGCCGGCCAGCAGGGACTCTGTGTTGCGTGCGTTGTGCGGCAGCAAGGCCGCCAGACAGCTGCCGATAAAAGGCAGAAGCAGTAGAACTATCAGGGACATAGGCTTCTAATCTGCGGGAGTTTGGGATGCATCATACGTGCCGGAATCTTGATCACCAAACGGCAAGATGTGGCAGGATCCTACAAGGTAGGCTGAAAAAGGCTGTTTGGCATTGTTTCAATGCCCGTATCCAGGGCAGGTATGCTGTTCAGAGGTTTTTTTCAGCCTGTTGCATAAGGACGTGTGATGACCCAGCGATTGCTCCACCTTGACCATGTCGCCTGCAGCCTGCCGGATGGACGCAGCCTGTTCGACAACCTGAACCATGCCTTCAGCGCCCGGGCGACCGGCCTCGTGGGGGCCAACGGGACTGGCAAGTCCTTGTTGGGCGCAATGCTCGCGGGCACCCTGTAGCCCACCCGCGGGCATGTGCGCCGTGAGGGCAGTGTGTACGCGGTGACGCAACTGCTGGAGCCCGAACACTATCCCAGCGTGGCGGCGTTGGCGGGTGTCGACCAAGTGCTGGCGGCGTTGGCGCGCATCGCCGAGGGCAGCGTGGACGAACACGACCATGCACTGGCCGTTGATCAATGGGATTGCGCGCCTCGACTGGCGGCGGCCCTGGAGCAAATCGGCCTGGGGCACTTGACTGCCGACTCGCCAACCGCGGCCCTCAGTGGCGGCGAACGCCAGCGCGTCGCTTTGCTGGGCGCCTGGTTGTCGAGGGCAGACTGGTTGATCCTCGATGAGCCCAGCAACCACCTGGACATTGATCAGCAGCACAAGCTTGCCCAGCAGATTGATCGGTGGCCCGGCGGCCTGGTGCTGATCAGCCATGATCGCGGGCTGCTGGAGCACATGGACGAGATTGTCGAACTGTCGCCCAAGGGCTTGGCGGTGTACGGCGGTAATTACAGCCACTATGCGGCGACACGGGAGCAGGAGCAGCAGGCGTTCCAGTCGGCGTTGCAGGGGGAGCGCGCGCACGCCAAACGTGAGCAGCGTGAAGCGGTCATCCAGATGGAGCGTCAGCAGCGCCGCAATGCCCGGGGCGACCGCCAGGCCCGGGATGGCAACCAGACCAAACTGATCACCAACGCCCAGAAAGAGCGCAGTGAAAACAGCCAGGGCAAGTTGCGCCTCAACCAGCAGCTGGCGCGTGAGCAGCAACAGCAGCGGATCGCCGAGGCGCGTGCGCGGTGTGCGCCCGAGATCCAGCGCATGATGCTGTCGCCGGAAAGCGTGGTGCCCCAGGGCAAGCTGGTGTTGCAACTCAACGAGGTGGTGCTGCCGTTTGGCAGCCGCGCACCGATCAATCTCACCCTGACCGGCCCGATGCGCATGGCGATCCTGGGAGCCAATGGCAGTGGTAAGTCGACCCTGTTGCGGGTGATTGCCGGCCAGTTGCCGGTGGCTGCCGGTGAGTTGGTGCGCAGTTGTCATATCGGCTGGCTGGACCAACACCCCGGGCTGGAGCACCCCGCGCGCACGGCGGTGCAATGGCTCTACGAAAGTAATCCGCTACTGGCGGAAAGCGAAGCGCGTACCCGGCTGGCGCAAATGGGCATCGATGCCGACCGGGCGGTCCTCGATACGCGCCAACTGAGCGGCGGCGAGCGTCTGAAAATTGCCCTGGCCGCACAGCTCTACGCCCAGCGTCCGCCGCAATTGTTGTTGCTGGACGAACCCGACAACCATCTGGACTTGCCCAGCCGGATTGCCCTGGAGCAAATGCTCAATCAGTACCAGGGCGCGCTGATCGTGGTGTCCCATGACGAGGCGTTCCTGCAGGCCATTAACCTGGACGGTGAGTTGCGCCTCTGAGGCCGCTTAACCCTGGTTTTCATGTTCCAGTTCGGCCTGGGGCTCGGCGAGCCGCTGCCGGCGGGTTTTCATCTCACTGACAATCACCGCCGCCACGATCAACGCCGCGCCCACCATGGCAATCGGCGGGAAGCGCTCCCCGGCAATCCGCCCGACTACGCCGGCCCACACCGGCTCCCCGGCATAAATCAGCGTGGCGCGAGTCGGCGAGACGCTTTTCTGCGCCCAGTTCATCGCCACCTGAATCACCGCGCTGGTCAGCCCCAGGCCCACCGCGCTGAACAGCAGCAACCAGGAAAACCCCGGCAGCGCCTCGCCCATCGGCACCACCATCAGGAACGACAGCACCGACGCCGTGGCCAGTTGCACCACCGTTACCCGGCGTACATCCACCTGCCCGGCAAAGGCGCTGATCAGGATGATCTCGGCGGCAATTGCTACCGCACCGATCAACGTGGCGATTTCACCGGGGCTGAAATTCAATGATGCCCCGGCCGGGCCGGTCAGCAGCATCAGCCCGGTAAATGCGAGCATGATGCCGATGCTCGGCATCAACCCCGGCCGCCGTCCCAGTACCAGCCATTGCAGCAGCGGCACGAATGGCACATACAGCGCAGTAATAAATGCCGACTGGCTGCTCAGGATCGTCTGCAAGCCAATGGTCTGCAAACCGTAGCCGAACATGATCGCCACACCGATAAAGCAGCCGGCCTTCAATTCAAACAGCGTCAGGTTCCGCAGGCTGCGGAATGAGAACGCCCCGACGATGAACGCCGCCGCAGCAAAACGCAGGCCGACGAAAAACATCGGGCCGCTGACCGCCATGGCGTGCTGCACCAGCAAAAAGGTGCCGCCCCAAAACATGGTGATCACCACCAATACACATTCGGCTTTGCTGAAACGGGAAAACAACGGGGAGGTGGTCATGGCGGCTCGGTCTTGCACAGGAAGGGCGCGGACCGCACAATGCGCCGCAAGCTGGGCAGTATACTGCGCAACCCCACCCTGTGAGCAATATAGTGCACAAAGAAAATCCGCAACGGGCCTCGGTCCTGCAACACGTCAGCCAGAACGTTCGGCGCCTGCGCCATGCGGCTGAGTTGAGCCAGACGGCGCTGTCCGAAAAATCCGGCGTCAGCCGGCGCATGCTGGTGGCAATCGAGGCGGGGGAGAAAAACGTCAGCCTGTCGACCCTCGACCGGGTGGCCGAAGCCCTGGACGTGGCCTTCAGCGACTTGATCCAGGCCCCGGATGCCGCTGATCACAGCCGTATCAACGAACTGGCCTGGGCCGGTGACATCCCCGGCAGCAAAGCCGTGCTGCTGGCCAAGGCCACCGCGCGTCGCGAGGTGGAACTATGGGAGATGCGCCTGGAGCCCGGCGATCGCTACATGCCTGAACCGGACCCCGAGGGTTGGAGCGTGCAGTTGTTTGTGTTCGAAGGCACCCTGACGCTGGTGCTGGGGGATGAGGAAAAAAACGTCGCCACCGGTGAGTTCCTGATGTTCGCCAGCCGCTACCTTCACGCCTATCGCAATGACGGCGACGTGGCGGTGCGGTTTGTGCGCAACGTGGTGATTTAAGACTCTTGGCTTTGAGTGTTGTCAACTGTCAGATTTCACAGCTTACATCAGCGTTGGGTTGAATCTAGTGTGGGAGTTACTGCTCAGAGAACTGGCTCAATCGGAGCGCGGGCGGAAGGGGCAGTTGGCTTCACTAAATGGAGAGCACACTGATGACAGCGCAAGACTCAAAGCACATCAAGAGTAGTGACTTGCTTCCCCGTCCACGCATTAATCCCTCTCACGGGAACCATGTGAATTATCCCGAGATGCAGGGTGGGCAAGCCTCGATCATTATTCCCGCGTATCCGGGACTGGCTATCGGGCAAACAATCAGGTGGACGGTCAGGGGGAACGGCTTGCTGTTTGGTCACATCGAGGTAAAGTCGCTGGAGCACCAATACAAAGATGTTGTGAACGGTATTGTCTTCCGCCGTGAGGTGGTGGAGGCAAAATATGGCGTGCGTCAAGATGGACATGACGAGCGCCTTTCTGACCATAGTTTTTATATCGTGGACGACCGTCCTGCCGATGCCTGAGTGGTAGTGAGTTGGCTTTCAATACCGAAGTCAGTGTCGCCGGTATTGAAAGCCACCACGGGGCCTTGCTCCCGGATGATCAACTGTTGGCAGCGCAACAGTGGTTGGACACTTTGCTGTTTTGAACCGCCAACGACTTCCCTGATATACCGGCAACCCGCTGATTTCATTGCACATTGCATTCGGGCACGACTCCTGCAATCACTCCAGTATCTCTCTGGAGCCTGGAGTCGGCCCATGTCAGCCCAACCCCTACAACCTGCCCACATCATCCGTTCGGACGCCGAGGCCATTGCGGTTGCCACCGAGTTGGCCAAGCGTTTTGCCGTGGACGCCGGCGTGCGCGACCGCGAGCGACGCCTGCCGGTGGCCGAGGTGGACGAATTCTCTGCCAGTGGCCTGTGGGGCATCACCATTCCCAAGGCCTATGGCGGCGCGGGAGTGTCCTATGTGACGGTGGCCGAGGTGATCAAGCTGATCTCCGCCGCCGACCCGTCCCTGGGGCAGATTCCGCAGAACCACCTGGGCGTCGTCGACATCCTCCTGCAAACCGCCAGCGAGGAGCAAAAGCAGCACTACTTCGCCAAGGTCCTGCAGGGCTATCGGTTTGGCAATGCCTTCTCCGAAGCCAAGAGCAAGAACGCCGGCACGTTTGACACACAAGTGCGCTTCGACGGCGACAGTGCGTACATCAACGGCGAGAAGTTCTACTGCACCGGCGCACTGTTCGCCCATATCGTGCCGACGGTGGGCGTCAACGAAAAAGACCAGGCGTTCATCGCCTTTGTCGAACGGGACGCGCCGGGCCTGCAAGTGATCGACAGCTGGGACGGCTTCGGCCAGCGCACCACCGCCAGCGGCGGCGTGACCCTCGACGGTGTGAAGGTGCCGCTGAGTGCGGTGATCCCCGCCCACCAGGCCTTCGACCAACCCACCGCCAACGGCCCGATTTCGCAGATCATCCAGGCGGCCGTCGACACCGGCATCGCCCTCGGGGCCCTGGAACAAGCCAAGATTCATGCACGCCAGGCCCGGCCCTGGATCGACAGCCAGCAGGATCACGGCTGGCAAGACCCGTTCACCATCGCCGCCATCGGCGACCTGGAATGGCGGGTCCACGGCACCGAAGCGATCCTCGCCAAGGCCGGCATTGCCGTCGACCAGGCCCTGGCCAACCCCAACGAAGACACCGTGGCCAATGCCTCGTTGGTCGTCGCCCAGGCCAAAGTGCTGTCGGCGGAAACCGCCTTGCTCGCCAGCAGCAAACTCTTCGAACTGGCCGGCACCCGCTCGGTGTCCGGCAAGCACAACCTCGACCGCTTCTGGCGCAACGCACGTACCCACACCCTGCACGACCCGGCCCGCTGGAAATACCACCTGATCGGCAACTTCGTGCTCAACGGCGTCAAGCCCGCACGCCATGCCTGGAACTGAGGAGCTGCATCCATGACCGCACTGAATCAGGCGCGCCAACTGCTGGAAAGCACCCGGCGCTTTGTCGAGAAAAGTGATGACCCCTACGTGATCAGCCGCTTTGGCGATTTGCAGATTCGCGTGGAGGTAGCGGCTGCTTTGTTTGAGCGTGCCGAAACCCACCCAGGCCCGGTGGCCCTCACAGAAGCCCAGATAGCGGCTGCCGAGGCCCTCATCGCTGCCAGCAACGCCGAATTCGAACTCACCGGCCAGCGTACTGCGCTGCCGCCGACCCTTGATGATCCCCTGCGCTGGAAATACCAGATTGTCGGCAACTACCACCTCAACGGTGTCGCCCCCCGGAGTAACGTTTAATGCCTCGTGAAATCCGTTTGAATGCCTTCGACATGAACTGTGTCGGCCACCAGTCGCCGGGCCTGTGGGCCCACCCGCGTGACCGCTCATGGCAGTACAAGGACTTGGAATACTGGACCGACCTGGCAAAAATTCTCGAGCGCGGCAAGTTCGACGGCCTGTTCATCGCCGACGTGCTGGGCATCTACGACGTCTATAACGGCAACGGTGACGCAGCGATTCGCCAGGCGACCCAGGTGCCGGTCAACGACCCGCTGTCGCTGATCGCACCCATGGCGCTGGTCACCGAACACCTGGGTTTTGGCCTCACCGCTTCACTGTCCTTCGAACACCCGTACCCGTTCGCCCGGCGCCTTTCCACCCTCGACCACCTGACCAAGGGCCGCGTCGGCTGGAACATCGTCACCTCGTACCTGGAAAGCGGCGCGAAGAACCTCGGCCAGAAAGCCCAGACCGAACACGATGCGCGCTACGACTACGCCGAGGAATACCTGGAGGTTTGCTACAAGCTCTGGGAAGGCAGCTGGGAAGAGGGCGCGGTGTTACGCGACCGCGAACGGCGGATCTTCAGCGACCCGAGCAAGATCCACGAGATCCGCCACGTCGGCAAACACTTCCAGGTGCCCGGCATTCACCTGTGCGAACCGTCGCCACAACGCACGCCGGTGCTGTACCAGGCCGGGGCGTCGAGCCGTGGCAAACAGTTCGCCGCCGAACAGGCCGAATGCGTGTTCGTTGCCGCACCGTCGAAAGTGCTGCTGAAGAAAACCGTTGCCGATATCCGCCGCCGTGCGGCCGAGGCGGGGCGCGACCCGAAGAAAATCCTGATCTTCAACTTGCAGACCGTGATCGTTGGCGAGACCGATGCCAAGGCCAAGGCCAAATTCGACGAATACAAATCCTATGTCAGCTACGAAGGTGCGATGGCCCTGATCTCTGGCTGGACCGGCATCGACTTCAGCCAGTTCAAGCCCGATGAACCCCTCAAGCATGTGCATACCAACGCCATTCAATCGGCGGTGGAAGCCTTCTCCACTGCCGACCCGAACAAGGTCTGGACCCCGAATGAACTGGCAGACTGGGTCGGCATCGGCGGCTTCGGCCCGCTGTTCGTCGGCGGCCCGGAAACCGTGGCCGATCTGTTGCAGGAATGGGTTGAAGAGACCGATGTGGACGGCTTCAACCTGGCCTATGCACTGACCCACGAGACCTTTATCGACGCGGTCGAGTTACTGGTGCCGGAGTTGCAGAAGCGCGGCGTGTACAAGACCGAATATGCCCAGGGCACCCTGCGGGAGAAATTGTTTGGGGACGGCGCGCGGTTGGCGGACAACCATCCGGGGGCCAGCTATCGTGATTTGTCGGGTGTACATAAAACAAATGTGGGAGCGGGCTTGCTCGCGAATGCGGACTGACATTCAGCATTGATGTTGCCTGACGCACCGTTTTCGCGAGCGAGTCGAGCCGTCCCACCGCCGCCCACATAAATCCGGCCAGCGGACCACCGCATGCTTGTTTCACCAATAGGAGCATCACCCTATGAGCGTGCATGAACTTGAACTTGCGCTGGATGTGGAATGGCCCGCCGAACGGGTCACGGTGTTGCCCGAGGCGTTGGCGCAGTTGCGCCATTGGGCACAGGTGACCCCGTTGCACAGCGCCCTGCGCCACAAGCGTGACGGCCAGTGGTATGCCTGGCGCTGGATCGATGCGTTGCGGGATGTCGAGCGCCTGGCTGATGGCTTGCGTCAGCAGGGCTTTACCGAGCAGTCGCGGCTGGCCCTCAGCGGTGCCTTCGAACCCGGCCTATTGCTGCTGGCCCTGGCCGCCCAGGTGATCGGTGGCCAGATCCTGACCCTGGCGGATGACCTCGAGCCCGCTGCCCTGCAGCAACAAGTGTGGCGCATCCGGCCTACCCACGCGTATGTCCCTGGGCTCCAGACGTTGGCGATGGTGCGACGGATCGACCCTGTGGACACCTCACAACGGCTCTGTCGCTGGTGGCAGCCTTCGGGCAAGACCGAATTGTGGAGCGGGGAAAGCACCCACTGGCAAGGCGGCCTGGCGACGGTGCTGGAGCAATGGCTGATTAGCGGCCAGAGCCTGGGCTTCCCGCAGTCGGGCTGAACTAGGCGTCCCGGGTCGATGTGCTGGATACTGCACGGGGCGATTTTTACCACAACCATTCAGGCAGACAGTAAGGGCGCAATTTCATGAGTGAAACCGAACGCGGACAGGCGACGAGCGCCATTCGCAACGCCGATGTGCTGATTGTCGGCGGCGGCCTGAGCGGGACGATGCTGGCGGTGCAGTTGCTGCGCCTGCCGGGCACGCGGCAGATCCTGGTGATCGAGCCGCGCGAGGAACTGGGGCGCGGCGAGGCCTACAGTGCGGTAGAGCTTGGGCACACCTTGAACGGCAACGCCGCGCGCATGAGCGTCGACCCGGACAACGCCGATGACCTGACCCAGTGGCTGACCGCCTACATCGCCGGCGGCGGCTGGCCCGAGTCGGACCAGCAGCACGTGCCCATCAGCGAACTGTTTCCGCCTCGCTGGATTTTTGGCCTGTACGCGCAGCAGCGGCTGGCCGAGGCCAAGGCGATTTCCGCGTCGACCGTCGAGCACATTCGCGCCGAGGTGACAGACCTTGAGGTGGATGAACACGCCACACGTCTGACCTTGAGCGACGGCCAGCAACTGCGCGGTGCCTGTGCGGTATTGGCCACCGGCATGTTCCCGGCGGCACGCACGCCACAGACCGAATCCAGCGGCTTGAATGCCGCTGCCGTCGACCCGTGGGATGTATCGGCCATGACCCAACTGGACCCGCAATCCACCGTGCTGATCATCGGTTCCGGGCTGACCATGGTGGACGCCGTGGTGTCCCTGGAACAGGCCGGCCATCGCGGGCCCATCGAGATTTTTTCGCGCCACGGCCTGTTGCCCCATGTCCGTCGGCAGCCGCCGGCCTGGGTCGACTTCCTGGGAGAAGACCACAGCCTGCGCAGCCCCCGGCAATTGCTGCGGGAGGTGCGGCGCCAATGCCGGCTCGCGCTGGAGCAGGGGATTGACTGGCAAGCGCCGCTGGACACCGTGCGTGCCAACATCGGGCGGTTGTGGAGCCAGGGCAGCGAGGGCGAGAAACGTCAGTTCGTGCGGCATGTGCGGCCCTGGTGGGAAAGCCACCACCACCGTTCGCCGCCGTTGAGTGCCGAGTTGGTGGCGCGGTTGCATGGGGAAGGGCGGCTGCGGATCCGGGCGGCTTCGTACAAGGGGCTGGTGCCTTCGCAAGGTGAGGTGACGATCCGCCTGCGTCATCGTGGAGAGCAGGATGTGGTGCAGGTGTCGGGGGCAGCGCTGATCAACTCCAGCGGGATTGAATATGACTGGCGGCGCGTGGCCCGGCCGTTGCCCAGGCAGTTGCTCAAGCGCGGGCTGATTCAGCCCGGGCCGTTGGCGTTGGGGATTGCGGCGGATGTGTCGGGGGCGGTGCTGGATGCCCGCGGGAATGTTAGCCGTCGGCTGTTTGCCATGGGCCCGCCGTTGCGCGGTATGTGGTGGGAAAGTACCGCAGTGACGGATGTCGCGATTCAGGCCAAGGCGCTGGCCGCGAGGTTGGCACACCTCTGAATCTAATGTGGGAGCTGGCTTGCCTGCGATAGCGGTGGGTCAGCTGCATCTTTATCAACTGAGAGATTGCTATCGCAGGCAAGCCAGCTCCTACAGGTCGGGTTCATGGACCGACCTTCACAAACCCAGGCTTCAACCCAAACACTTCAACCCCCTGGGCCGTCGACTGCCCGGTGGTCACCGTCACCCGCTCCACCGGTTTATCCATCGCTGCCCGATATTCCACCGTCATCACCCCATCCCCGCGACTGATCGCCTGGGCCGGTACGACAATCGCCTGGTCATTGTTGTAGGTCACAATGGTCAACCGCGCACTCATCCCCAACCTTACCCGTTGCAACTGTTGCGGGGTCAGCTTGGGAATCGACAGGGTCACCGGAAACTGCGCGCTACCCTGGCTGTCGCTGGCAATCGCCAAGCCACTGACCACGCTGACCGATCCCGTCAGCCGTTCCCCATCAAACCCGTCGCCCATCACCTCCACCGCCTGCCCTTGGTGCAACTGGTTGATGTCCAGCTCCGACACCTTGGCGACGATTTTCAGTTTCTCGATATTCGCCAGTCCAAACAGCACCTGGCCCTGGCTGACCTTGCTCCCGGCCTGCACCGGCGCGTTATTGTTCCCGCTGCCCTGGGTCGATGAGTTACTGCCCGGCGCCGGCACTACGATGCCGGAGAACGGTGCCTTGACCTCCTTGCCATCGAGCAGGGTGCGCAGGGCTTCATATTTCACCGTGGCGTTGGTCAGCTCCATATCGGCGATCTGCCGGTATTCGCCCTTGCCTTGTTCAACGGTCTGTTGCAGCTCAGCGCGAGCGGCCGTCAGGTCGAGTTGTTGCTGGGTGGCCTGTTGTTTCAGGTCGTCGAGTTCGTTGCGCGGGATGATGCCGCGCTTGAACAGGTTTTCGCTTTCGGTGAGTTTGCGCTGGGTGTTGCTGGCGGTCATTTCGGCAGTGCGCAGGGTGCGGCGGGCGCGCCCGACTTGCTGGCCGCTGTCCCAGTCCTGCATTTCCTGCACCGTGCGCCGGGCCTTGAGCTGGGCGGAGAGGGCGTCGCGCAGTTGCACTTCGAGGGTGGCCGGGTCCATGCGCAGCAGCACCTGCCCGGCCTCGACCCGCTGGCCCTGTTCCACCAGGTTGGCCTGCACATTACCGTCGAACGGCGCGGTGAGGGTGATGGTGGTGTCAGGCTCGATCTTGCCCACCAGGCCGATCTGATGCACCAGCGGGTCGACCTTCACCGCCAGCCACTGGTCGGCGTTGCCGGGCTGGTTGGCGGCCGGGCTTTGACGGCTGAGCAGCGAAATGCCGACGCCAGCCACCAGCACAATCAACACGGCGCCCAACAGGCGCTTCTTATTAGTAGTCATTGAGGGCGATTTCCCAACTTTCCAGCGTCATGCCCAAGGTCAAGTCGAGCTGAGTCTGGGCGTTCAAATAGGCAATCAGCGCATTGAGCCGCGAGTTCTCGGCGTTGCGCAGGTCGGTTTCGAAACTCAATACCTGGAAGTTCGTGGAGCGCCCGGCGCTGAGTTTTTCCCGTTCGATTTCGATCTTGCGCTTGGACAACTCTACCGCCCGCTGGGAAATTTCATACTGGCGCCAGCGAGTGCCCAGGTCGCGCACCACATCGTTGACGTCGCGCTCCAGTTGCTGGCGGGCGTCGGCGATGATGATCTCCTGGTTTTCCACATCGACCCGCGCGTGCACCTCGGCCTGGCGAGTGCTGATGTCGCCGATGGGAATCTGCACCTGCACGCCCGCGTAGCTGTCCCAGCGCCGGTTGCTGTTGTAGCCGTTATCGTCATTGGTGGCGGCCCGAATCTGGTTGGCACCGGCCACCAGGTCCACTTGCCAGCGGCCGGAGTCCTTGGCGATCACCAGGTTGAGGTCGGCCTGCTGGCTGCCGAGCAGGGTGGCGAGGTATTCCGGCTGCTGGTTCTGCGCCAGCACGAAAGCCTGGCGTTTATCGATGTCCATGGGCCTGGCTTCAAGGGCCTCGGTGGCGCGGATCGGTGTCGACAGGTCGAGGGCCAGCAGGCGCAGCAGGGCCAGGCGGCTGGTGTCCAGTTGGTTCTGGGCTTCTTCCACCCCCAGTTGCTGGGTGGCGATATCGGCTTCGGTCTGCACAATCTCGAACTCGGCCATGCGCCCGGCGCTGATCAGCGCCTTGTTCACTTCAAGCAAAGTGCCGGAGCGCTTGAGGGCGTCCTGCACGATGCTCAGTTGTTCCTGGGCCCGCAGCAACTCGCGGTAGGTGGCGATGATGTTGCTGATGGTTTGCGCCACGTTGGCCTTGAGGTTCAGGCGGTTGGCCTGTTCCGACAGGCGTGACAGGCGCAGCGGGGCGGTGGTGGCGTCCCAGCCGGCACCGCGCATCAGCGGTTGGATCAGCGACAGGTCGAGGCCGTCGCTGCGGTAGCGTCCGGCGCGATCGGCGTTGTTCAGTTGTTGGGTCCAGTTCATGCTCAGGCGCGTGCCGTACTCACCGAGCAAGGTGGCATTAGGCGCGAGGTTAGCGTTGCGGGAGCTGTCTTCAGTGCCTTTAGTCGTGCGGTAGTAGCTGTTCAGGGTCAGCTTGGGGTTGAACGTGTCTTCAGCCACCCGCAGGTCGAATTTCTGCGCCACCCGTTGCAGGTACGCGCTGCGAATCGCCGGGTTGTTGCGCAGGCCCAGGTACACCGCATCCCCCAGGGTCAGGGTGGTGGACTGGGCATTCAGCGACACGCTGCGTTCATAGCCACTGCGGGTGGTACTGGGCGCGGAGGGGCGAATCACCACGTCGGCGGCCACGCTGTGCAGGCTTACCAAGGCGGTCAACAACAGCAGCCGTTTATTCATCGCGCAGGGCCTCCACCGGCTGCAGCCGCGAGGCCGACACCGCCGGATAGATCCCGAAAAACAGACCTACCAGCAACGTGCTGCCGACCCCGAGCGGCAGCGCGGCCACCGCCAGGGAAAACTGCCAGCCGGACAGCCTGGCATACAGGTACGCGGCGGTCATGCCCAGTACCGCGCCGCATACCGCACCCACGGCGGTCAGGGTCACGGCTTCCAGCAGGAACAGGTTGCGAATGTCGCGCTGGCGCGCCCCGAGGGCCATGCGAATCCCGATTTCCCGGCGCCGCTCCGAGACGTTCATCAGCATCACGTTCATCACGCCGACGCCGCCGCCCACCAGGGAGATCGCGCCCAGGGCCAGCAGCAGGTAGGCGAAGGTCCGGCTTTGGCGGGTCATGCCATCGATCATTTGCTGGGGCACCTGAATGTCGACATCGTGGTCGGAGAGCTGGGCTCGCAGTGCCACGGCTGAGTCCTGGGCGAGGCGTTCCATATCCTGGCCGGGGGTGGCACGGATGATCACGTTGCCGATTTGCGGGCTGGCGTAGATCCGGCGCATGCCCGGGGCGGGGACGAACAGCGATTCGTTGGCCTGTACGGGAATCAGCATTGCCCGGGGCTGGCTGTGCAGAATGCCCACGATCAGGAACAGGTAATCGTTGATACGTACCCGGTCGCCCAGTTGCAGCGGGTCGCCGGGCACGCTCAAGGCCTGGACGACCTGGTCACCGACGACCGCATAGGTTTCCCCAGCATCGAAACTCGACAGGAAGCGCCCGTCGCGCACCGACAGGCGCATGGCATCCTTGAGGTCCGGCGTACTGCCGACGAGGCTTGCGTTCCAGGTACGGCCATGGAACACCACTGGCCCGCTGAACAGCGAGACCGCACCGATATGGGCAATGCCGGGAACGCTGCGGCGCACGGCTTCCAGGTCCAGGCTGGCGGGCATTTGCGCAGTGCTGGCACCCCTGGGCGGGAATTGCGCCACCAGGGTGTCGGTGCCCATGTCCTTGAAAATCATCGCCGCGTCTTCGGCGGCGTTGTGCCCGATATTGATCAGCGCCACCACCGAGGAACTGCCGATGACGATGCCCAGCAAGGCCAGGATCGAGCGCTTGCCCAATGTGCGCAGGCTGACAAACGCCTCGTACAGCAACTGGCTCAGGCTTTGTTCGACCCGCAGGCTCATAGGCGCCCGGCCTCTTGCACCACGCCATTGCGCACCAGGATCTTGCGATTCAGGCGTTCGGCAATGTGCGGGTCGTGGGTGACGATGATCAGCGTCACCTGCTGCTCGCGGTTGAGCGCCAGCAACAGGTCCATGATCTCCTGGGCGGTGGTGCTGTCGAGGTTGCCGGTGGGTTCGTCGGCGAGGATCACCGACGGATTGCCGACCAATGCCCGGGCGATGGCGACCCGTTGGCGCTGGCCGCCGGAAAGGTCGGCCGGGCGATGGTGGGCGCGCTCGGCCAGGCCCACCTGGTCGAGCATGCGCAGGGCCTGTTCCACCGAGTCGTGGCGTGACACGCCGCGGTAGCTCAGGGGCAGGGCGACGTTGTCCAGGGCACTGAGGCGTGGCAGCAGGTTGAAACTCTGGAAGACGAAACCGATCTGCTGATTGCGGATCGCGGCCAGTTGATCGGGGCTGGCGCTGAAGATGTCATGGCCGGCAAAGCGGTACTGGCCGCAGTCGGGCAAATCCAGCAGGCCGAGAATATTGAGCAGGGTACTTTTGCCGGAGCCGGAGGCGCCGAGGATGCCGCAGCTGTCACCGGTTTCGATGGCCAGGCATACATCATTGAGAATCGACAGGTGTTGACCGGCCAGCTGATAGCTTTTGCCGATGCCTTGCAAGGAGATAAAGCCTGGGTGCGCGGGGGTATCTGTCATCATGACTACGCCTGCAGCCTCGACAGCGCCGTGCTTCCCCCGAAAATCCTTGTAACAAGTTCAGGAGCTGCCTGGTACACGTCACGGACTGGTTTTATTTCTTGTTTTTAAAATATTGTTTGAATACTAACCGCGATCCAGCCGTTCCGCCAGCCATGGATATAGAGCGGTTTTACCCTTTGAAACGATTCTTCAAAGGGACGTTTCCGGCGCTGAAAAAATCCATCAGCTACCCTCAATGAGCCCGTTGCTGTTGGCTTTGAATAGTATGGCGCTGTGTCACTACTTGCTTTCAGGCAGCGGCCCCGGTATAAAAAATCAAATTAATTTTTAAAACAATATTTCCGCAGTGGAACCCCAATCCCTATGGTCGCGAAGAAACTCAGCGCTCCAAACGTTACCAAGACCCGATTGCTGGATGCGACAGAGGCTCTTTTCATCAAATACGGCTATGACGCTGTTTTGTTGCGGCAGATAACCGAGAGGGCCCAGGTCAATCTCGCTGCGGTGAATTACCACTTCGGGGACAAGGACTCCCTGATGAAAACCCTGCTGATGCAGCGCCTGGAGCCGCTCAACGAGCAGCGCCTGGAGTTGCTCGCCCGGTGCGAAGCCGAATCCGACGGCCCGCTGGATTGCGACACCTTGCTCGGGGTGCTGTTCGCCCCGGCCATGGGCCTGGAACGCAGCGACCCGGCCAGCGGGGAAGGGCGTTCATTCATCCGGTTCCTGGGGCGGGTGTACAGCGACACGTCGCCGTTTATCCAGGAATACCTCAAGGTGCATTACCAGCCGGTGTTCCAGCGCTTCTTCGAAGCCTTCGCCCTGGCGCTTCCGGACTTGCCGCGCAACGAGCTGGGGGTGCGCCTGCAATTTGCCCTCAAGGCGATCTCCGGGGTGATGGCCGGTACCGAGCTGCGTTTGCTGATGAACTCCATGAGCCTGGGACGCCCGGCCACGGATGCCGAGGTCATGGCCAAGCTGATTACCCTGGTGTCGGCGGCGATTCGTGTGCCGCAGCAAAGTCCTGAAGCCGAAACGGCCCTGGCGCGGGTGCTCGATACCCAGCGCGCGATACGTGAGCAAGCGGCGTCGCCTGTCAACAAGGTGGCTCGTTGACCCATCAAGACCGGCTCGCAATGAGCCGGTTTGCTTCGACTCCTCTCTCCAGAAACCGTGTGGCCACTCAAATCCCGGGCAAAAAAAACCCGCTGGGGCGGCGGGTTTTTAACTACAACGTTTGTAACGGATGAGGCTTTACCCTACGTCTCTGGATGTGAATAAAACGTGAAAAATATGTAAGAGAAAGTGTGAAGTCTATTGGCTTGTGTAATCCCGACAAATGGCAGTCAGCGTTTACTGTGAACCTGGCCGATAAAGTCTACAAGGTACTCACTCACCCGTTCCGGCGCATCCTCCATCAGAAAGTGCCCGGCGTTTTGCACCACCTGCAGCACGGCCCCACGGATGTCGTTGCGCAGGCGCCCACGACGCGGCGCTGACGCATTTCAATCCGGTGCAGTTACAAGGTTCCATCCGCCTGGGCGCCACCGAACAGGTGCCGATGGCCGAGTTGTCGAACTTGCTCGGCCAGTTTTCCCGGCAACACCGCCAACTGGATGTGCGAATTGTGGTGGAGCAGAGCCACGTGCTTCGCCAGGCCCTGGTGGACCGTGAGCTGGACCTGGCGCTGCACCAGGATTTCATCCCGCGTATCGAAGCGCGGGACCAATTGCTGTGGACCGAACAGGTGCACTGGTGCGCCCGGCGCGGCTGGCAGCCTGCGCCTGACGAATGCGTGCGGCTGATCACCTTCGGCCCCGGCTGTTTTTACCGGCAACTGGCCCAGGAACGCCTGAGCGCCTTGGGCATTCGCTGGCAGGTGGTGGTGGAATGTGGGTCGGTGGAGGGTGTGGTATCGGCCATCGCCGCCGGGTTGGGCATCGGCCTGCTCAGCAGTGACCATCTCGACAAGCGCGTGGAAGTGTATCGCCCCTTCGACCAGCGGATGCCGCTGCCCTGCCGAGGACAGCCCCGCGCCCCGGTTACAGGCGTTGCAGCAGCTGTTGATACAGGCGCTGCACCGGGGCTGATCAGATTTTCCAGTGGCTGGCGCTCTTGGCCAGGCGCTGGCGCATGGCGTCAATATTGGCTGCCAGTTGCAGGGTCAATAACCGGTAACCGTCCAACGCGTTGACCACCGGCACTTCAAAGGTCTGTTCGTGGGTCGGCGTGGTGCTCGGACGTTCCAGCCGGTCGGTGGCCCCGGATTGCAACGCCCGCGCCATCCCGATCAACTGCACCCGAATCTGCCGGTGCTCGGCTTTCAACGCCACCTGCATGCGAGCCAGGGCTTCCTTGTCCCGTGGGTCGGGGCGGGTGTTGCCGAGGATCTCCAGGGTGCTGATGCACATCCGCAAATGCCGCTGCAGGGTGTCCAGCTCGGTCATGGAAATCCGCACTTCCTTGGACACCGATGGCATCAGCGAGCGTAGTTGCAGCATCGCGGCGTTCAGGCGATTCAGCAGCTTGAGGTGTTCATCATCGGTGACCGATTGGCCGCTGATGATCCGGCTATAAATCGCCGCGCAATCGCGCAAGGCACTGGCCAGGTTGTAGCGCCAGGAATACACCGCATACAGCGGCAGGGCGAAGGAAAACGCCAGGGCCAGGACGATGCCGATCAGGATGTCGACCGTGCGCCACAACCCGTCCGATATCGGATTATCGCCATGGCCCGCAACGATAAATACGGTGATGGCCGACAGCAACGCGATGTATCCGCCCTTGCCGATGGCGTGATAGGAAAAGAACCCGCACACCACCGACATCAGCAAATAGGTCAAAAGTGGCTGCCCCAGATACGCCTGTTGCAGCACCAGCAGCAAACCGACGCTGGCGCCGATCAACGTGCCGTAGGCGCGCTCGACGGCTTTCTTGCCGATATTGCCGTGGTGCTGCAAACCGCCGATCACGATCAGCATCGTCACCGAGGCCCACTCACCATGGGGCAGGTTGATGCCGGTGGTGAGCAGGATCGTTGCGAGCAACCCAATGGAAACCCGCACCGCGTGGATCAACTTGGCGTGACGGTAGCGCCGGTACGGGTCCAACAACGGACGCAGCAAGCGGCGGGCGAAGAGAGGGAGATTCATTGGTATCAGGGTAACCTCGTTGTTCAGGCTTCACTCAGTTCCAATGTGGGAGCGGGCTTGCTCGCGAAGGCGGCGTGTCAGTCAATACATCCGGCGACTGAACCACCGCTTTCGCGAGCAAGCCCGCTCCCACATTTTTAGATCGGTGTCGGGCTCAGAAAATATAGTCAGTGGTCAGAAAGCTCGACGTGCGTTCCTGCAGGATGTCACTGACCAGTTCCTTGTTGCTCGCCTGGAACTTGGTCGCCACCAGGGTACGGATCGAAAACACCCGCAACGCATCATGTACCGACAGCGTGCCCTCGGCCGAGTTCTTGCGCCCGTTGAACGGGAAACTGTCCGGCCCGCGCTGGCACTGGGCATTGATGTTGATCCGGCCCACCTGGTTGGCGAACGCGTCCACCAGGCGCCCGACTTCCCTCGGGCTGGTGCCGAAGATACTCAGTTGCTGGCCGAAGTCCGACTCCAGCACGTAGTCGATCACCGTCTCCAGGTCGCGGTAAGGCACGATCGGCACCACCGGACCGAACTGCTCCTCGTGGTACACGCGCATCTGCGGGTTCACCGGGTACAGCACCGCCGGGTAGAAAAACGAGCCACGGCTGGCGCCGCCATTCTCGTTCACCACCTTGGCGCCATGGGCCAGTGCGTCGGTCACCAGGCCGCCGAGGTAATCCACCTTGCCCTGCTCGGGCAGTGGCGTCAGCGACACACCGTCTTCCCACGGCATGCCAGGCTTGAGGGTCGCCAGCTTGCGGTTGAATTTCTCGATAAAGCTGTCGACCACATCCTCATGCACAAACAGGATTTTCAACGCGGTGCAACGCTGGCCGTTGAACGAGAGCGAACCGGTGACAGCTTCGTTGACCGCATTGTCCAGGTCGACCTGCGGCAGCACGATCCCGGGATTCTTTGCATCCAGGCCCAACGCCGCGCGTAGCCGGTGCGGTTTCGGGTGCAGTTTCTTCAAATCGCTGGCGGCCTTGTTGGTGCCGATAAACGCAAAGATATCGATCTTGCCGCTGGCCATCAGCGCGCTGACGGTTTCGCGGCCGCTGCCGTAGATCACGTTGATCACGCCGGCAGGGAAGCTGTCGCGGAACGCCTCCAGCAACGGGCGAATCAGCAGCACGCCGAGCTTGGCCGGCTTGAACACCACGGTGTTGCCCATGATCAGCGCCGGGATCAGCGTGGTGAAGGTCTCGTTCAGCGGGTAGTTGTAGGGGCCCATGCACAGCGCCACGCCCAGTGGCACCCGGCGGATCTGCCCCAGGGTGTCCTGTTCCAGCTCGAAGCGGCTGGAGCGGCGGTCGAGTTCCTTGAGGGCGTTGATGGTGTCGGTGATGTAGTCGCAAGTGCGGTCGAACTCTTTCTGCGAGTCCTTGAGGTTCTTGCCGATCTCCCACATCAGCAGCTTGACCACTGCGTCACGCTGTTCGCGCATACGCCGCAAAAACGCTTCGACATGCTGGATGCGATCCACCACGCGCATGGTCGGCCACGCGCCCTGGCCACGGTCGTAGGCGGCCACGGCAGCGTCGAGGGCGGTCAAGGCGGTGTCGGCGTCCAGCAGCGGGGTGCTGCCGATGATGACCGGCGTGTCACCGTCGGCACCGCGCAACTGCACCGGGCTGCGCACTTCGGCCAAGGGGCCGTTCCACACATGCAACTGGCCGCCGACCAGGTAATCACGTTGTTCGATGGGCGCCGCGAGCCGGAATTGCTCGGGAATCTCGGCGGCAGTGGGAAACAGCTGGGCGAGCAGGTTGTCGGTGGTCATGTCGCTACCCCTGGAGTGGTTGCAAAACGTGACTAGAGATTCACCCATCAACGCCCCGTGTGGCAAGGGCTAGACGCATTAACCCGCGAACCTTGGAAAACCTTGAGCACAACCGTGAGCTCGCCGGGTAAACTGCGCGGCTTTCTTGAAGGAGTTCACATGAGTCAGTACCAGCCGGGCATTCTTGCCGCACCGGTGCCGTTGCAGGCACGCCATCTGTTTTTTGCCATTGAATCGCTGGATGCCGTGCCTGCCGCATTGGATGCGCTGGTGCAGTTGGTGGACGCCAGTGCGGTGGTCGGTTTTGGTGAGCCGCTGGTCAATGCCCTTGGCGCCCGGATTGACGGGTTGCGGGCGTTCCCTCATGTGAGCGGGCCGGGGGCAGAGAATCCGTCGACCCAGCAGGCGCTGTGGGTCTGGTTGCACGGTGTGGATCGCGGTGAGTTGCTGTTGCGCAGCCGGGCGTTCGAGAAGGCCCTGGCGCCGGGGTTTGGTCTGGTGCAGATGACCGAGGGGTTTCGCTACAAGACTGGGTTTGATCTGACCGACTATGAGGATGGTACTGAGAATCCGCATGATGATGCGGCGGTGGAGGCGGCGGTGGCGCAGGGTGGTGCGAGTTTTGCGGCGATCCAGCAGTGGCAGCATGATCTGGATGGGTTTGCGGCGTTGCCAGCTCTGGAGCGGGACCACATTATTGGTCGGCGCCATGGTGATAACGAGGAGCTGGAGGACGCGCCGGAGTCGGCGCACACCAAGCGTACGGCTCAGGAGAGTTTTACCCCGGAGGCGTTTGTGGTGCGGCGGTCGATGCCATGGGCCGAGAATGGTCAGGCGGGGTTGATGTTCCTGGCGTTTGGGCATTCGTTTGATGCGTTTGAAGCGCAACTGCGGCGGATGAGTGGGCTTGAGGATGGGATTGTTGATGGGTTGTATCGCATTAGCAAGCCGTTGACTGGGGGGTATTACTGGTGTCCGCCGGTGCGTGATGGGCGGTTGGATTTGAGCTTGGTGCTCTGAGGTTTTTGTTCGGGGTACATATCCATTATTTAGGTAACGGCCGCCTATGGTTTCGCTCTTACAGCGAGTCACTTTTGGCAAACGCCCGGAATGCCGGCCCAGCCAAAAGTAACCAAAAGGTCTCTGCCCCACCACTCGGTGCCTCGCTTAGGCTCGGCATGCCCGCACTCCGGCCCGGTTCCGCGGGCCGCTCCACCGTGCCTACTTGCGGCCATCGTGGTTGACGGGGCTCGCAGATCAAAATCAAAAGCAAAAGCACGGCGGCCTGAAAGCCGACCTGAGTGTTAAAAGCAAAGGCAAAAGCCAGAGCGAAAGCAGAGCTGCTTTTCTGTAGGAGCTGGCTTGCCGGCGATGCAGGCAACTCGGTCTTGCAGGTACACCGAGGTGATGCCATCGCAGGCAAGCCAGCTCCTACAGTGGACCGTGCCCGCTTTAGCTTTTGCTTTTAACACTCAAGCCGGCCGGGAGGCCGCTGTGCTCTTGATCTGCTTTTGATCTTGATCTTGGGCGCCCCGTTAAACCACGCTGGCCGAACGCAGGCTTTGGAGCGTGGGTAACCTGGCAGGACGCCAGG
>Ga0247742_10000475_pt1 | contig 32470 bp, 23 predicted proteins | sample UWRJL208509C2_FD_180944 | JGI IMG/M metagenome (GOLD analysis project Ga0247742, IMG submission 180944) | Plant litter microbial communities from Arlington Agricultural Research Station in Wisconsin, United States - UWRJ-L208-509C-2 | ecosystem: Environmental > Terrestrial > Plant litter >...
AAAACCATCTTTATGGCTATGGTCTTCATGTTTGTTAACCATTAGCCAGTTGGCCATGATAGGCACAAACGTTTGAGCCAGGAAGTATGATATGATCATGGAGAAACCAATGGCTAATGCCAGCGGCAGGAACAACGCACCAGGTATACCGGTCATGGTAAATGCCGGAGCAAACACCGCCAGGATACAGAAAAGGATCAGCAATTTAGGGAAGGCGATTTCCTTACAGGCATCCCATATAGCCAAAGCCTTGGGTTTGCCCATATCAAAGTGCTGGTGAATGTTCTCGATAGTTACCGTAGATTCATCAACCAGGATACCAATAGCCAGCGAAAGACCGCTCAGCGTCATGATATTGATGGTTTGATGGAAAAGACTCAGGAAAAATACTGCCGATATGATACAGGTAGGAATAGTTAATATTACAATTAACGCCCCACGCTTATCGCCCAAAAACAGCAGTACCATAAGCCCGGTAAGTACGGCACCAATAGCGCCCTCCTCAGCCAAACTCTTAACCGCGTTAATAACGTATACCGATTGGTCAAACACGAACGATAGTTTCACATCCTCGGGTAGTAAGGCCTGGAAACGTGGCAACGCTTTTTTCAGGTTTTGTACTACTTCCCAGGTTGAGGCCGTAGCCGATTTGGTAATAGGCAGATAAACCGAACGTTTGCCGTTTATCAGGGCGTAACCCTGGGTAATATCAGCGGCATCTTCAACACTGGCTACATCATGTAAAAACACAGTTTGAATGCCATTTTTATATAAAGGTATATCCCCAAAATCTGCGATTTTTTTAATAGTAGTGTTAGTTGGCGACAGGTAGTTATAATCGCCTATACGCACGTTACCAGCAGGGGTATTCTGGTTATTATCACGCAGGGCAGCAACTATCTGGTCGGGGGTTAAGTTGTGCGAACGCAGCAATCCCGGATCAACCTTGATCACCACACTTCGCTGGTTACCACCAAAAGGCGCCGGTGCAACCAACCCAGGTATTGATGTAAATGACGACCGCACATAAACCAGTGCAAAGTCAAGCAATTCGTTATTTGAACGTGTTGGGCTGCTTAATACTAACTGACCTACAGGTAGTGTTGAAGCATCAAAACGTAAAATGAACGGAGGCTGCGATCCCGGCGGGAAGGCTGCCTGGGCACGGTTGGTATAGGCCGTGACCTCCGCCGCGGCCTGTGCCATATTGGTACCTTCGTAAAAAGTAACTTTTATAAGTGTTAAGCCCTGTATGTTTTTTGTTTCGATACTCTTAACACCCGAAACGAATAACAGTAAGTTAACGTATTGCTTACCAAAGTAAGCCTCCATTTGGTTTGGGGTAAAACCACCGTATGGATGGGATACATAGATAACCGGCAAATTCAAATCAGGAAAGATATCTATCTTGATAGTACGTACCGCATTAATCCCGAAAAAAAATAGTCCGGCTACTATAACCAATATGGTAATTGGTTTCTGGAGCGCCCCTTTTATCATTCCCATTATAAATGTGTATAGCTGTTATTAAAAATTATTGATAAATATGCCAAAATCGCCGGTAGCAGCCGACTTGAACAGTAAAGCCTGCCATACATTATTCAGGGTAATATAGCGGTCAACTTCGGCCCGGTTCAGTGTAAAAAGAGCCTGCGTAAAATCAACTATATTAGCCAAACCGTTTTTATATAAGGTATACTTTTGTTTATAGGCATCACTTGCAGCCGAAACCTCAACCGGTACTTCATGATAATTTTTCAAAGCATTTCCTATACGGGTGTCTGCCAGTACCTGCTGTGCGGTTAAGCGTTGCTCAACAAGGTCATAATCATTTTTAAATTGCTCTGAGGTATACTTTTGTGATTGTACCTGGTAATGAACCCTGAAAGGGCTGGTCAGGTTCCAGATCATGGCTACACCAAACAGGTAGTTATAACGTGTAGGGTTTGCACCTGCACCGTAACTGCCACTGTAGCTGTTTAAATTGGTACTGTAATCAGAGTTAAAGCCCGATCCCCTGCCCTGGTAAACACCAAACAGGCTAAAGGTAGGTAATGCAAAAGTTTTTAAGTACCTGGCCTGTTGATCGCTCACGTTTATCCGGTTCTTTAAAAACTGCAGTTCGGGATGATTGCCTATCTGCACTGCGCTTTGTGCAGAAAGATTGTTAGGCAGCTTAGTAATAAAAGCACTGTCAAGCTCAAAATCCTGCGACGGGATGCCCAGGAAAATTGACAATTGATTGCTTTGATCCTGAACCGTTTGCAAAGTGTTGGTTAAGGAAATTTTAGCATTTGATACCTCAGCATTAGCCAGGGCCGAATCTACACCTGGGTTCAGGCCATTCTTTACACGCGCCACAACCACTGTTTGCAAATCAATAGCGCGGTTCAGGTTATCCTGCTGCGCTTTGGCCAGTTGCTGTGCTGCCAGTAAATTCAAATAGGTACTTGCTACCCTTACCTCATGTTGAAACTGCTCCTGCGCAAGATCTGTTTCATTCAATGAAACCAGATTACGCTGCACTTTAACCCGTTCAACTGCTTTGCCAAAACTGAAAAAATCCCAGCTTACATTGCTCAGATACAACGAACCAAAAGCCGCGTTCCAATTTTGCTTGGGTAATGCCGGGCCTGATGAGGCCACTGATAAGCCATGATAACCATACAGCGGGCCGTTTTGACCATTTGCTGTTCCGTAATCCTGTTGGGCCGAGATACTTACATCCGGTAAATATTCTGTTCGTGTTTCTTTTAAGTTTGCCTTTGCAGCATTAAGCTGGTTTGCTTTGGATTTAATGGTACCGTAGTTAGCGAGCGCCATTTGTTCAGCATCTTTGATATTTAAAACTTTTTGCTGAGCCTGAGCCTGGAAGACTGAGAAAACACCTAAAAACAGAAGAAGTTGTTTTGAAGGTAGATTGAACATTATTGTGTATTTTGTACACTGCAAAGGTATTAGTATTTTACCTTATGAAAAAAATGAATTAAATTTGTTACAATCATTAGCAAAATTCATAATGAATATAGCACTTCATCATTTTCGCCTTGTTGATACCATATCTAAGGAGGGAACATTGACCAAAGCGGCTGAGGCCCTGCACCTTACGCAGTCGGCATTAAGCCATCAGCTCAAAGAACTTGAACGGGAACTTGGTATAGAGGTTTTTCATCGTCAGGGGAAAAAGTTACAATTGTCAGAAATTGGTTACCGTTTCCTGCGAAGTTCGGAAAAAATAATTTCTGAGATCAGAACAATGGAAGAAGATATACGAAATTATAAAAATGGAAAGACGGGTAAACTCAATATCAGCATGCAGTGCTACACCGCATATCATTGGTTGCCCGGAGTAATTAAAGATTTCAAAAGCCAGTGGCCCGATATTAACATCAACATTGTTTCTGATGCTACCCAAAGGCCGCTTGAATACCTTATGCGCGGCGATCTTGACCTGGGTATTGTGCGTACGCAAATGGTTAATACCAAAATAAATTATGAGCCCATTTTTGAAGACAGGCTAAATGTGATATTACCAACAGATCATCCGCTGGCATCAAAAGATGTAATTGATATTTGTGATTTTCAGGATCAGGACCTGATACTGGCCCTTTATGACCCAACCTACCAGGACACTCCGCTTATTGAAACCCTGATTCAGGAGCAGCATGTAAGGCCCAAAACACTAAACCGCATACACTATACCGATGCAACTATTGAAATGGTAAACGCCGGGCTTGGCATAAGCGTAATGGCCGACTGGATAGTAAGGCCTTACCTCAAAAACAGAAATGTGGTGGCCAAACCACTGCACCATAGTGTTGCTAAAAGAACATGGTATGCTGCAACCTGCAAAGACACCCCGGTTATACAGAATTTTTTATCGTGCCTTAAATTGTATTTTGCCGAAAATCAAATGTGCATGGAACCAGAAAGATTTGAGGAACTATTGCAATTACAAATGGTTTAAAAGCCTTTTATTATTGGCTTTAGTGGCTGTGCAGGTTAATGCACAGTCATTAAAACCCTTTCCGCAGCATAGTTCTTATAGCAGCGGCACCATCAGACCCAGCCATTTGCCACAACAGCAGCTGGATAAACAGGTAACCGTTTTTTACGATCAATGGAAAGCGCGTTACTTAAAAACCGGCTGCAATAAAAACCAATATTACATTTGGTTTGAGAAACCAGGTAAAGAGTGCGTATCTGAAGGCCAGGGTTATGGCATGCTGATCACCGTGCTGATGGCCGGTTATGACAAAGCTGCAAAAACAACTTTCGACGGATTGTACCATTATTATAAAGCTCATCCTGCCAAAACATCACCTTACCTAATGGCATGGGCACAGGGTAAAAGCTGTAAGGATCTTGACCGGAGCACCGCCACCGATGGCGACATGGATATTGCTTACTCCCTCCTGTTAGCAGCTAAACAATGGGGCAATAACGGCCAAATTAATTACCTGCAGGAAGCCAAAAGCATGATTACGGCTATCATACAGCACGAAATAAATCCTATCACTTACTCCGTTTTGCTTAGTGACGCTATTGAGCATGATAGCCGCGATTACTTCGATATGCGATCATCCGACTTTATGCCCGCGCACTTTAAGGCTTTTGAAAATATTTTAAAGGACGGCAAATGGCAAAAAGTAATCAATAACAATTACCGGCTTTTTGGCCTGATGCAAAACAAATACAGCCCGGATGCCGGTATCGTGCCCGACTTTATTCGTAACATCAATAAATTGCCAAAGCCTGCGCAAGCTAATTACCTTGAATCTGCCTATGATGGTTTTTATAATTACAATGCCTGCCGGGTACCCTGGCGCATAACGAGCGACTATTTGCTATACGGAGATAAACGGGCATTGGCTATGGTAACTAAAATAAACAGTTGGATACGCCAAACCACCAGTGGCAACCCGGATAATATTTCTGCAGGATATACGCTGGCAGGGAACGATATTAAAGGTCGTTATTTTGAAGCCCTGAGCTTTATAGCCCCGTTCACTGTAGCAGCCACGGTTGATAAAAGCAACCAGCCATGGCTCAATAAATTATGGGATTACCTGGTGACCTTTAAACTGCGCGATTATGATTATTATGACAACAGCATTAAAATGCTTGATATGATCATTGTATCGGGCAATTACTGGAAGCCATAAGTTACTTTATCTTTTCTGCCGCATTTTTACCACTGGTTAAAGCAGCTTCTACCGTGCCCATAGCAGGCCCTTCATAAAGATATTCTCCGGCAAAAAATAGCGTGTCATTAACCGAAGTATTCAATACTTTGCGGGCTGTGGGAGTATTCACGGTATCATAAGCATATGAACCGTTGATGAACGGTTTGGCCGTCCAGTTTACTACATGCCATGACCTGATCTGGTTTTGCAGCTCATTTACTTCCCGTTTAAAAATATTGGCTATGGATTGCAATGCCTGCTTTAATATTTCAGCATCAGGTGTATCTTTCTTTGCCCAGGCACCCGGCCCTCCTATCCAACCGGTAAATACGGTTGAGCGCTCCGGAAACTGCGTCCACCAGGTGGGTATTTCCTCCTGCGAAAACAGATAGCCCATATTTTTAAGGCTTTTACCCTCTGCAGCTTTCCCTGTTGCTTCGTTTTCCCAAAAGGCCTCTTCAAATTCAATCAATATTTTTATCACCGCACCAAAACCCATTTGCTGCATAGCTTCCTGATATTCTTTAATGGGTGGATGGAATGATATAGTTCCATTTTCGCCGGCTTCTGCCTGCAAAATACCAAGCGGCACGGCAATAATAGCTTTTTCGGCATAATAAGTCATGCCATTAGCAGCAATGGCACTAACCTTACCTCGCTCCCAATGGATGTATGCTATTGCGATATTTAGCTTTATTTGGCCGCCATTGGCTTCACATTCACTGGCCAGATAGTTCAATAACTTTATGTAGCCGCCTTCAATGCGGTGCTGAGCGCTTTCATCTTCACTTTGCCATTCATTCCGCAAGGCAAAGCTGCTTGCCTTTTTGGGATTGGCTGTATCATAGCCCGAAACAAATTGCCTTACCGATTCGCGAAGTTCAAGGTATTTATCGCCGGGAAACTCCGTTTCTATAAAATTATCAATACTCGTATCCTGGCTCAGCTTGTTCAGTTTATCAATAAGCAAGTCCCAATGCTCAATAAATGATTCATTGGTTGTAAACTTTCCCTCATCGTATTTCCACATAGATGCCGAAGCCGAATGATATGGAATACCGGCTTCATGAAGTAAACCAAGCGTAACGGGCAAATTGCCATGTACAAATTCGGCACCAAGCTCTACAGGCTTGCTGGATCCATTTTCATATATAGTATGTATCCGGCCACCAATACGGTCCTGTGCTTCAAGTACAATTACTTTTTTACCTGCATTGGCCAATTCACACGCGGCCATTAAACCGGCAGCCCCAGCCCCTATTATCAATATATCAGCATCCATCATTCAAATATGTAAAGAATTTATTTCAGCTTGTTACCTGCTGTATTCTTTAATATGATAAAAGGGCTATGGGTATTCCAGGTGGCTTTAAAATTATCCTCGTTAATAAAACCAAAAGAAAAGTTACCTAAAATAATATCGGGTTTACCATCTGAATCATAATCCTTCACATCCATACATATCCATCGGCCATAGTTATAAATGGGCGGGTTGTGCGGGATGAAGTGCATGGGGCTATCTTGCTCAAAGTATGTAAAACCTTCACCGGGATTATTTTTCAGGTCAGAAAAGAACGCGATGAGCGCGATATCTAATTTACCATCGCCATTAAAATCTGCAGCTATGGCTTTTGTAGCCCCATTTACGGGGTAAAAGTAGGCTTGCTTATATTTAAAGTTACCTTGGTTCAGAAATATATACACCCCATGAAAAGGTTTTAAAATTTTAGAGTAATCGCTGTTATCGCCGCTGGTATACAATATATCAAGCTTACCATCATTATTAAAATCAACAAGCTGAAAGCTGCTTGAACCGTAAACGGGCGAAAACCGGAGCAGATTACTTGAGGTGAATCCGCCTTTATGGTTATTTAAAAACATCCAGATGCCTTCGTCTGCCTGCGCAAACAGGCAGGCAATATCCGGCCAGCCATCGTGGTTAAAATCGCCGATAACAGCCTGTTCGGCCCCGGGCATGGCGCTGATAATAATTTTCTCAAATTTTTTACCAGGCAACTGCTTGTACCAGTACAACCCGCCCAAATTATGACCAAAGCCGCAAACCAGTCTGTCTGTTAAACCATCCTTATTTAAATCGGCCTGTAATGATTGTATTGGCCGGGGTAGTTTGTTGGCTATCGTATCGGGCTGCATTTTGCCTGTTTTACTCAGATCAAAATCGGCCACGTAACCATTGGCTATATCAATAGCCTTCATGGTACCTATAAAGGTAAAAGCCCCTTGTTCAACCCCTTTAGCATCTTTACTAAACTGAACATTAACAGCCGGCGAATTAAACTTACTGGTAGCCTGAAGCTTTAACTGGTTTGACCATTGATACAGGCTACTATTCATCATATCGCTGGTAAAAATGCGGTGCCCTATGGTATCAAACGCTACCATGGTAGTTGTGGCTATGGGTACTGTATCCTTAGCAGGTTTTACAAGCGTAAAAACACCCCAGTCTTTTAGCGGAGCAATGGGAGCTTTAGCCGGCTTAATAGCTTTAGGAGCCGTTTTATTGTAATAGTCAACAATCTTCAGCCAATTATCATACGAGATGGCTGTCTGCGCCGAGGGATTATTCACATACTGATCATCCTCATAAACCTCTATACCCAAACGTTTGGCCATGGCTGGCAGTACATGTTTTGTCCATGTTTCCTGATCAAGCATTTCGGGCCCTGCATATTTATGACAACTGGTACAGTATTTTTCTGAAAGTGATTTACCATCAGTTGCGACTACAGCTTTTTCAGGATCACTATTACAGTTTACAGAGAACAAACAGATGGCCGTGGCAAATACAAACAAAAGAATAGTTACCAAATGATGTTTTCTGAATTGCATTGTTATTACTAAAGTTTAGTGGTTAAGTTTTTAAAGGTAAATGTTTCTGTAAATAAAAAGAGGCAACTAATGCTGCCTCTTTTTATTTTATATCGGATTATTATTTTTATTAATATCCTTTGTTTTGAGTTAAAAATGCTTTACCGCCAATAGTTTCCAGATCTATCTGAGGTTGTGGTATTGGATAGTACTCATTTTTGTTAGGAGTAAAATGCGCACCGGTAACGTCTGTTATGAATTTACCGTCAAAGCCAAAGTAAGTAGCCAAAGCTTGCTGAGCAATGCCCCAACGTGAAAGGTCAAAGAAACGGTGACCTTCCATACCTAACTCAATTTTACGTTCAAAGTAAATAGCTTTTAAAGCTGCATCTTTGCCTGCAAATTGACTTGCAGAATATTGAGCCACTACGTATTTAGCAGCCGGGGTTTTGGTATATCCTCCCAGAGGGTTTTTTGGATCTATATAAGTATAAACAAACCCTGCTGGATTAGCAGCCCTGGCACGTACACGGTTTACGTAGCTTAAGCCAAAATCGCCGGTACCTAATTGAGCTTTTGCCTCGGCGGCCATCAACAACACATCGGCAAAACGGATGATGTTGATTTGGTTAGCTGAGCCCGGTGCCCATGAGTGGCCGTCGGCATATTTGCCTGCTGTTGCCTGGAAGTATACGTTCTTTAGTGGAGAGTATGGGCCAGCTGAGCTTTGCTCACGGATCCAGTTTTGACCTGGGTGGTTACCCCAATCAAGGTAAGGTATGCCACGACGACCAACTGTCCAGTCAATACGTGGATCAAGGTTACCTGCATCTGGTGTAAATGCGGCATTTGAAGCAATACCCTGATCTGTTACCAACGGATGTGAATTATAATCATCCAGGTAAGGAAGACCAGTAGCATCAGTACGGAATGAGTTAGCCAAATCCATAGTTGGCTGATAAAAACCGCAGCATGAGAACGGACCATTATAAGGGAAGTTCAACATATCGCCGTTGTTGGCTTCGCTGATAGTATTAGTACCATCATTAGCTGCCTGCTGTATAGCAAATACGGTTTCTTTGTTGTTTTTGGTAGCTGCGTTAAAGTTATCGAAATAAACATCAGTTAAGCCATACGCAACACCGGCAGAGTTGGTTCCGCTGGTTATTACTTCTGTGAAGGTTTTATCTGCATTAGTATAATCTTTTTGGTACAGATAAGCTTTTGCCAGGTAAGCACCCGCAGCCCATTTATTTACACGACCTATTTGAGCTTGCGTACCAGGTAAATTTTGGTAAGCAAACAAGAAATCGGCTACAATTTTTGGCCATATATCTACATTATTAGGCTGTACAAAGTTGGTTGTAGTTTCATCAATATAAGGTACGTTATTGAACATTTTTTTCAAGTCGAAATAATAATGTCCACGTAAAAACCTGGCCTGTGCAATAGCGCTGGTTTTGGCTGCGTCAGTCATACCAGAAACAGTTGCTACTGTTTTAAGCACGTTATTTGCCCGGGTTATACCTTCGTAATCAGCTCTCCATTTACTGTTCATAAATCCATTACTGGCATCAACCGTAAACGTTGCGATAGAGTTAATAGCAGGCTGGTCAATACCAGAACTGCCTTTGTGTGCATCACCACCGGCCACGCTTCCGTAAATCCAGTTATCAGGTGATGTTTCCCACGGGCCGCCGCCACCAAAAGCAGTGTTGCTACCCGACTGTCCGTCAAGCGCTGAATAGGCACCTATCAAAAGGCCATCAACACCAGCCGGGCTGGCAATTGTTGTTGTACTTAGAGCACCCAAAGCAGGCTGATCTAAGTAGGATTTTTTACATGAACTCTGTACTATACCAGCTGCAATTAATGCATAAACCGATAAACGCTGTATATTTTTCATAATTCCTTAATAATTAAAATTTAACTTGTACACCTAATAAATAAGTACGGCTTGGCGAGTAGTTACCACGATCTACACCAAAGCTTGTGCTGCTGGTACTTCCCGCGTTAGTACTTAAACCTGTAGTAGTATTAATAGTAGTTGCACTGCTTCCACTCCCCACGATCTCAGGGTCAACACCTGAATATTTAGTTATAGTAATTAAGTTTGCACCTGAAACATAAACTCTGAACCTATCAATACCTATAGTTTTAAGTATCTGTGGATCAAATGTATAACCTATTTGAACATTACGCAAGCGTAAGAAAGAACCGTTCTCTATGTAGTATGAGTTTGGAACTGTATTGGTACTGAATGAACCATCAATTTCCTGAATTGGCGCTTTAGCATTTTGGTGAGTAGGTGTCCATGAATCATACAGCGCTGTTTTGCTTTTTGCACCAGCAAAGTTTGCATAAAAATCAGTCCACCATCTAACGTCGTTCCAGATCTTGTTGCCATAAGAACCATACCAGAACATGTTCATGTCAAATCTTTTATAAGTGAAATCAAGATTTAAACCACCTGTAAATTTAGGGTTAGGATTACCAATTTCGGTACGGTCGGCAGCAGTAATTTTACCATCACCGTTAACGTCGGCATATCTGAAACGGCCAACAGCTGAATCATTTTGGTATGTACCACCTGCTTTGGCGTTGGCAGCATCAATTTCTGCCTGTGAATTCCAGAAACCGTCAACTTTGTAACCAAAGAAACCACCTACTGGTCCGCCTACCTGGTTTCTTACAATGAAGCTACCATTGAAACGACCGCTGTTTTGCTCAAAATAAGGCTGGCCAAGGGTTACCGCGTCAATTACGTTATGGTAAGTTGTGAAACTTAATGTAGCGTTCATTTTCAACTCACGTCCCAGGTTTTGGTGCGTAGTAATAGCCAGATCCAAACCTGTATTGTGCATAGCACCTACGTTGCTGAATGGCTGTGTTGCGGTACCTGCAGTACCCGGAAGATTTGGGTTAAATAATAAACCGGTAATGGTCTTTTTATAGTAATCGGCAGAGATCTCTAACTTCTGATTGAAAAATGATCCGTCAAAACCAACGTTTAAGTTTTTATCTTTTTCCCATTTAGCATCTGGGTTACCATATGATGTTTGTGAGAAACCTGGTACAGTAGCACTTCCAGAACCGCTTATATCATAATAAGAGTTGGTTTTGTTAGAACCGAATGTTGTAAATGAGTTTTGTGGCTGTACGTTGATCTGGTTACCCATAACACCATAACCTGCCCTGATTTTCAAATCATTTATCCAGCTTGCACCTTTCAGGAATTCTTCCTGTGAAAGACGCCAGCCACCGCTCACTGCAGGGAACCAGCCTGTTTGATAATTTTTAAACCTTGATGAACCGTCACGACGGATAGTAGCGTTTAACAGATATTTATCGTTAAAAGTATAATCTAAACGAGCCAGGTAAGAAGAGATTTTATCTCTTTGTAAACCGCTGTAAGCGGTAGGTGTACCAGTACCTGTTGAGATAGTGGTGTAGTTAGGATCAAATATAAAGTAACCGGTATTTGTTGCACCTAATGCTTCAAACCTGTTTTTGTATGCCTCAGTACCTACCAATAACTTCAGGTCATGTTTACCAAATATTTGGTGATAGGTTAAAGTATTTGTCCAGGTATAGTTATAACCGTTGTAAGAGTTTTCTGTATAAGAGTTTACACTGTTATTTTCAGAGTTTTCATACTCAGGGAAAGTAAAGCTATGGTTATAATTTGAAATGTACTCACCACCAAATTGGGTACGTAAAGTAAGGTATTTCAAGAAGTCAACCTCAGCAAATATGTTACCGAATATCCTGTTTGTAGCACCATAGTTGTTTTGGGTACGTGTAGCAATAGCAACAGGGTTACGGGCGTTACCTAAATTGGCTGTATTTGAACCTGCGAAATTACCTTTGATATCATATACAGGAATAATAGGTTGCTCACGGAAAGACATACCTATTGATGAACCCTCATCATTTTGGTTAATTATAGGGTTCTCTGTAACTGAATATGATAAGTTTTCTCCCACTCTGATATGTTTAGTAACATTAAAACTGGTGTTTGATCTTACTGTATAACGTTTGTTATAAGTATTCAGCAATGTACCTTGTTGATCAAAGTAATTCACTGAAAACAAATAACTTGCGACATCAGTACTACCACTTACGTTTAAGTTATGACTTTGGATTGGGGCAGAGCTAAATATTTCATGATACCAATCTGTACCTGCTTTATTTGCTCTTGTTATACGGTAAAATCCTGACGCATCACCTGAAGTATAGAATGGATTAACATTGTACTTAGCCGGGTCAACTGCAGGATCGCCATCTTTTACACCAAACGGGCCTACGCCGCCAGCACTGATATAATCAGGCAATACATCGCCGTTAGGGCCATATAAGTTACTGTTAAAGTTTGGAGTTGTACCTTTAAGGTTTGCAGTGTTCTGAATTGCCAACCTGTTTAAGGCAGTCATTTCCTGTGGGTTAAGCAAATCAAATACGTTACCGCCTTTAGGCACCTGGGTACCGTAGTAAGCATCGTAAGAAATAGTTGTTTTACCGTTACCTTTTTTAGTGGTGATGATGATTACACCATTTGATGCACGCGCACCGTAAATAGATGCAGAGCTCGCATCTTTCAGTACCTGCATGCTTGCAACGTCATTAGGGTTAATGTCGGTTACGTTTGTTGTAGGTACACCGTCAACTACATACAATGGTGAGTTGTTACCGAATGTGTTAGCACCACGGATCTTAACCGCAGGCTGCTCACCCGGCTGACCAGATGCAATTACAGTAACACCCGCTGCCTGACCTTGTAACTGGTTTTCCACCGATCCTGTTGGCTGCCTGTTCAGGGCTGCTACGTCAACTACGGCTACCGCACCTACCAGGTCTTTTTTACGTTGAGAACCGTAACCTGTAACAACAACTTCATTTAATGAATTATTACCTGCTTTTAAGGTAATGTTCAGTGTTGTGTTTGAGCCTACAGTAATGTCTGTAGTTTGATACCCGATGTAGCTAATGGTTATTACTTCGCCTGATTTTAGAGATAAGCTAAAATCACCATTAACATCAGTTACAGCGCCCGTGGTAGTACCTTTAACGCGTATAGACGCGCCAACTACAGGTAATTTGTCATCGCTGCCGATAACTTTACCTTTGTACTTTGTTTGGGCTGTAACTACTAACGAAGAAACCAGGCAGCATAGTAGCACGCCCAGGAATCTTCCTTTAAGGAGTAAACTTTTAAACATGAGATTGAGATTTAGTTGATTAATATATTTGATTTAAGATTTTAAGTCGATAGTTGATATTTTAAGTTTGAAACCGGACATAACAGTATTTCAGAATAAACCATTTGCGGGGAAGCAAGCATGTATATTCCATTGCTTTTTTAAGCAACTCTTTAAACTCAGAAGACTCAGAAAAGAAAAAATGTAAAAGTTTAATCATATGATCTTCTCGCAATAAATTTAAAACTTATCCTCTGCATCACCCCTTTTTAACGCTTTTTGACATCAGAGCGTTAACCCCTTAAATGTATAATAATATTAGATTCTGTATGATTTCTGATGTTTCAGAAATTTATATTGGCTATGCAACTAATGTAATGAAGGTGTATTGTTTACACAAGGGAAAAATGCAGATTTACAAATTAATTATTGGTAAATCATTATAGCAAAGAAACATCATAATTTGTAGATACTTTATTAATAATTTCTTAATAAAAGAATATCTTTTGTAAAAATTTTGCAATGTGAAAATGTTATTGATAATGACACCGTTCTCTTAAAAACTGCTCTAAAACTATAATTATGGCTAAAGGCCAAAAAAAGCTTCTGTTTTTTACCCTTTTTCCGGTTATTGATTTTTTCACTTTTAGTGTTAAAATACCATCATACTCAGGCATTAATGTCATCATTACATTTATTATTCCTCAACTATTTGAAACCGTAATACAAATAATATTAAAATAATAAATGTAACAGACACAGTTATTACGAGTTTAAACAAGCTTTACTTTCTCACTGCAAAGTCCTTACAAAAAAGGCGCCGATGTAAAAACATCGGCGCCTCTATTTAACACATGGTTAAATTCCTTTTATTTATCCCATTGCACGGTAGCGGTATGTGTATCGGCCGAGTTTGTGCCAATTTGTACAATAAACTTACCAGCCTCCCAGTCATATTTAAGCTGACTGTTGTAAAACTTCAACTCTTCGGGGGTAATATTGAAGGAAACCTCTTTTTGTTCACCTGGCTGCAGGCTTATCTTTTTAAAGTTCTTCAATTCCTTTACAGATCTGCTGATGCTGGCTACCGGATCGCTGATGTATAATTGCACTACTTCCTCACCTGCATATTTACCCGTATTGGTTATGTTAACACTGGCGGTAAGGGTTTCATTACCTTTTAGCTTTGTTTTACTTAGTTTAACATCGCTGTAACCAAAGGTGGTATAGCTTAATCCGTACCCAAACGGATAAAGCGGATCATTAGAGATATCCAGGTAGTTTGATTTAAATTTTGACGGACCTTTACCATCGTAAGGCCGGCCTGTGTTTTTGTGATTATAATATATAGGTATCTGGCCTACGCTGCGCGGAAAGGTAGCTGTTATTTTACCGGCCGGGTTGTAATCACCAAACAGCACATCGGCAATAGCATTACCGGCTTCTGTACCAGGAGCCCAAACATCTAATATAGCGCTGGCGTGTTTATCTTCCCAGGTTAAGGTAAGGGGCCTGCCGTTAAATAATACAATAACCAGAGGCTTGCCCAATTTGGCCAGTTCTTTCAGCATATTTTTCTGGCTTTCCGGAATATCAATATCTGAACGGCTTGATGATTCGCCCGACATGCTTTGCGATTCGCCTACCACGGCAACAATTACATCTGATTTTTTAGCTGCGTCAACAGCTTCCTTCAATAGCTCATCTGCTGGTTTTGGATCAACAGAAACCATTCCCGGACCAAAATTCAATCTTTTTATAAACAGGCTATCCTCTGTAATATTAGCTCCTTTGGCATAATTGATAGTTACGTTGTTCCCTGCCACATTTTTAATACCTTCCAGTATACTTACCGATTTTTCCCATTCGCCGGCAATAACCCAGGTTCCCAGCATATCACGATGATTATCGGCCAGCGGGCCAACCAGCGCTATAGAAGCTGTTTTTTTAAGCGGCAAAGTTTGCGCCTCGTTTTTCAGCAATACAAAGGAGTGTTTAGATATGTTACGGGCCGCGGCACGGTTTTCAGGAGTTAAAACCTCTTTAGCTCTGCTTGGGTCAATTGATTTGTAAGGATTGTCAAAAAGCCCCAATTTGTATTTAGCTTCCAGCACGCGGCGGCAAGCCTGGTCAATTTCCTGGTTGGTTACTTTACCGGCGGTAAGCGATTTTTTCAGCGTAGTTAAAAAGCCCTCACCTACCATATCCATATCCAAACCGGCTTTTAACGCCAGGGCCGATACCATTTGCAAATCGCCAAGGCCATGAGCCTCCATTTCATTAACTGCTGTATAATCTGATACTACAAACCCTTTAAATCCCCATTGCTTACGCAGTAAATCTGTTAGTAACCATTGGTTAGCAGTTGCAGGTACACCATCAACCGTATTAAATGAACTCATGAAACTGCCTGCTCCGGCATCAAGCGCAGCTTTATAAGGCGGCAGGTAATCCTGGTACATTTTAATGCGGCTCATATCAACCGTATTATATTCTCTACCCGCTTCAGCACCGCCATATAAGGCAAAGTGTTTTACACAGGCCATTACGGCATCTGCATTTTTCATGCTGCTGCCCTGGTAACCTTGTACCATAGCTTTGGCAATCTGACCTCCATACCACGGATCCTCGCCCGATCCTTCAGAGATACGGCCCCAACGAGGGTCGCGCGCTATATCAACCATTGGCGAATACACCCAGTTTAGTCCTTCGGCAGTAGCTTCTTTAGCAGCAATCTGAGCCGATTGTTTGATCAGGTCCATATCCCAAACGGCCGACATCCCCAGGGGGATAGGGAAAATGGTACGGTGCCCGTGTATAACATCGAGCCCAAAAATAAGCGGAATATGTAATCTTGAATTTTTAACGGCCAGATCCTGCACCTCCTTCACATGATCCGCACCCCAAACACCAAACACACCACCAATGGAGCCTTTTTTTATTTTGTCCTCAACACCTTTATTTACTACCGAGCCCGTAGTTGCTGCGCCAATGGTTACCAGGTTAAGCTGTCCTATTTTTTCGTCAACGGTCATTTTACTCATGAGGCCGGTAACAAAAGTATTCATTTTGGCGTCCTCTGTTTTGGTTTGAGCCGATGCTTTGCTCAAAGGAAGCAATGCTACAACACAAAGCGGGATAACCTTGTTAAAAATCCGGGTTGAAAAACACTTTTTCATTTTTTTAATTTAGATATAACAGAATTGGTTAAACAAATATGGAGATAAAAAAATCTATGCGACTGTATATCACCTACTTATTTTAATAAAATTTTACAGATTAAAATTGGTTAGTATGCAACAAAGTCATCGTGTATAAAGTACACAATTGTAAATATTATAATTAAATAATCAAACTATTTTTGTACAATAGCATAAATGTTAAGCAAACAGCAACTTATTCAATATAGCGACGAAGCCCGTAAAAGCTACCTCGATCATGTTTCTATTGATTGTGTGGTTTTTGGTTTTCACGGGGGGCAGATGAAAGTATTACTTCTAAAAACCCAGGACGAAGAGAAATGGTATTTGCCTGGCGGATTTGTGCTAAAGCAGGAACCCATTGACGATGCCGCAGCGCGCATATTGCAGGAACGCACCGGGCTTGATAAAATATTTTTACAGCAGTTTCGTGTGTTTGGCGATCCGGATAGGTCAAAGTTTCATAACGACTTGTATAAGGATATGCTTCCTACACATGAAAACTGGTTTTCGGGAAGGTTTTTATCCATAGGCTATTATGCCCTTGTTGATTTTTTTGGCGTTACACCTCATCCCGACCAATTTTCGGAACTATGCGCCTGGCGCGATCTTGATGACATGCCCGAACTGCAGCTTGATCACGAATTGATATTTAAAAGTGCCCTGGATACCTTGCGCCTGCAGCTCAACTACCAGCCAATAGGCTATAACTTGATGCCCAAGGATTTCACCATGCCCGAGTTGCAAAAGCTATATGAAACCATATTAGATAAAAAGCTCGACAGGCGTAACTTTCAGCGGCGCATACTCGCTTTTGGTATACTGAGCCGGGCCGATAAACCACGCAAAGGCGGTGCGCATAAAGCGCCTTATGTATATTCTTTTGACCTTGAAAATTACAGTAACGCTTTAACCGAGGGTTTCAAAGGGGGCTGGTAATACTATTCCGCTATATATTCCAATTTTACCTGTATATGCAAATCCTCGTTCATTTTTGCAAACTGGCGGGGGTTTCGGGTAAAATCGGCATCGGTATCCATGTACATGTTAATTATTTTAACCTCTTCGGGGTGTTTATCTGTACCTATATTGTATATAAGACCATCACCGCCCTCCAGGCGCTGTTTTAATTCCAGGTATTGTTTACCTGTTATCATGATCATCTTTTCTGCAGTCATCGGTTTAATTAGTTTATGGGTATAATAGTTAGGGGCTATAATTGTAAATAGGTAAAAATCACCTATCTGCACAAATAATTTCTCTGTTTATCCTGTTTGCTATATTTACCTCAAATATAACTGATATAATTTCGCTTAATGATCAACCTTAAAAAATTACTCGCTATAATTTTATTATCGGGCAGTACGCTTACTTACGCCCAGGTTACACTGCCTATAGCGGTTAATTTAAAAAACACTTACGTAAAAGGCACCCGTACGCCGGGAGGAGCACCAGGTAAAAGCTACTGGCAAAACACGGCCAATTATACCATTAAAGTAAGTTTTAACCCACAAAACCGAAACCTCGAAGGCACGGTAGGCATTGATTATGTTAATAACAGCCCTGATACGCTTACACAGGTGCAGTTTAAACTGTACCCCAATTTATATAAAAAGGGTGTGGTACGCGACATGCCTGTAGAAGCCCAAGATTTAACCGATGGCGTGCACATTCAGTCAATCAGCATCAATAATCAATTGCAGGATAGCGCTAAACGAAAAACTGAGGGCACCAACATGGTTCTGCAGGTGCAACCTATACTACCTAAACAAAAAGCTCATTTTGACATTGCTTACAACTACACGCTCAATCAAACATCGCACATACGTACCGGTCAAATTGATACGGGTGCGTTTTTCATAGCTTACTTTTTCCCGAGGATTGCCGTTTATGACGATATTGATGGATGGAACCAATATCCTTACCTGGGTTCGCAGGAGTTTTATAATGATTTTTGCCACTTTAGCGCCGAGATTACCGTACCCGGCAATTACCAGGTTTGGGCAACCGGTAATTTGAAAAATATGGATGAGGTATATCAGCCTAAATTTGCTAAACTCATAACCCAGGCTGGCATAAGTGATAAAGTGACCGATATTATTACCCAGGCTGATGTGAAAGCGGCAAATATCACCAAAAACAACCCTACCAATACCTGGAGGTTTGAGGCCGACAGTGTTACCGATCTGGTGTTTTCGCTCAGCAATCATTATATCTGGAAGGCATCAAGCCTGGTGGTTGATCCTAAAACCAATAGGCGTACACGGGTTGATGCCGTTTTTAATGCTGCCCATAAAGATTATTTTGAAGTGATTAACTACGCCCGTAAAACGGTAGAAACCATGAGTTACCAGTTTCCGAAATGGCCGTACCCATACCCCCATGAAACTGTGTTTGACGGGCTCGACCAAATGGAATACCCAATGATGGTAAATGATAATCCGCTCGAAAACAGCGCCGATGCCATTGAACTAACCGACCATGAAATATTTCATACCATGTTTCCCTTTTATATGGGCATTAACGAAACCAAATATGGCTGGATGGATGAAGGCTGGGCCACTATTGCCGAATGGCTGATCAGTCCGGTTATCGACAAAAAAATTGTGGATCCTTATGGCGTAACAGCTACAGAAAACAGCGCCGGCACCGAACAGGATGCACCCATCATGACACTTACTCCCGGCCTCATCGGCGTAGCTAAATTTACAGACAACTACCCTAAACCGGCTATGGCCTATTTGTATATTAAAGATATGCTGGGCGACGAACTATTTACCAAAGCATTGCATTATTACATAAACCAGTGGCATGGCAAACACCCAATGCCCTATGACTTTTTTAACTGCATGAACACCGGGTCGGGCATTAACCTGAACTGGTTCTGGAAAAGCTGGTTCTTTGATAGCGGGGTGCCCGACCTTGCTATCAGCAAGGTAAATCATGAGCAGCAAAAATATAGCGTAATCATTACCAGTATTGGTAGCAAACCGGTACCGGTAAATTTAACCGTGTATTATACCGACGGTACCAAACAACTGGTTCATGAAAGCATAGCATGCTGGGCAAACGGAAATAAAACTAAAACTATTGAATTTAAGGCCGATAAACCAATAAAACAATTGATTTTAGGTACAACCTATGATCCTGACACGGATAAGAGCAACAATAGCTGGAAGCCTTAATATAGCCGGTTATTGCAGGCGTTAGGTATTCAAAAGCCCATTAAATACCTAACGTTTGCGCAACCCAACCGGGAATAAGCTTTTTACGCTCCTGCATCATTTGTTCAAATTCTTCTGTACTAAACCTGCCCGATTTTAAAAGCGGTGGCCTGCTTATAAACGGAAAAATGATCATGCCAGCCAGGTTCATGATAACATGATAGGGATGATACCCGATTTTCCCTTCTGTATTTAAAGCCGTTAACTGTTCGGCAAAATGCGACTTTAATAAAGGCTCTATATTCCTCATCAATGGCAAGTTGTTTGAACCCGTCATTATTTCGCCCATAATAAAAAACGGATAATCAGGATTATTTAAAACCAGATCAATATAAAAAGCAACCACCGATTCAATTTTTTGAATCAGTGTGGTATTATGATCATTTAAAACCGGAACCGCTTTATCAAAAAGCTCCTGAATTGTTTCGGTCATGATGATCTCAAACAGCTTCTCTTTACTACGGAAATAATAATTAACAGAAGAAAGATTAATATCGGCCTGCAAGGCAATATCCCTGATCTTTGCCCCCTCAAACCCTTTTTGGGCAAAAGCCACCCTTGCTGCCTGCTTAATTTTTTCTTCTGTTGATGTATCAGTTGAACTCATGGTAAATCCTTAATTCCTCAAATCTATATATTGTAGCAATAAATAGCATGATTTAATTATTTACCACAGGGCGTTTTATTTAGTGCCCCCCGGTAATAGCCTTTTGTCCTTTTTTAATTGGTGCCATAAATAGTAACGGAATTGAAAACAGCATTACAAGGCCAACCACCCAGTAAGCATCATTATAAGTAAGTAATGCGCTTTGTTTGTTTACCACACCATCAATGGCTCCATAAGCCATTTTAGTGGCGTCAGATGTTGATTTACCTTTGGCCACAAAAGCATGTACAAATTCATTAAACCTTTGCGTAAAGTATAGGTTAGATGGCTCAATGTTGGTTAATAAGTTATTGCGGTGAACTGCTTGCCTGATATGTATCAGGGTAGTTAAACCGGCAATTCCGAATGAACCGCCCAACTGGCGCATCATGTTATTTAAACCTGCTCCCTGCCCTATTTCGGCTCCATGCAGATCACCAATGGCCAGTGTAGTTAGCGGCACAAATAAAAGAGCCATTGCAATACCTCTGATAGCTAAGGGCCAAAAGAAATCACTGCTGCCCATGCCCAGGGTAGAGCCGCTTAACCATGCAGAAAATAAAAAGAACAATAGCATTCCAAACGTAGCCAATAGCTGGGCAGGTACCCCCTTGTTCAGAAACATTCCCATAAAGGGGATCACCGCAATTGTAAACAGCCCTCCGGGAAATAGTACTTCGCCAGTTTGCTGTGCCGAAAAGCCTAACAAATTCTGCGTAAAAACAGGAAATACAAAGGTTGATCCGTACAGCCCCACCCCCAAAATAAAAGAGGTAAACATACCTATAGAGAAGCTGCGATGCCTCAAGATCTTGAAATTGATAATAGGATACTTGGTGCTTAACTCCCTCCATATAAACAATAGTAAACCAAATACCATGGTTACCGTTAATACCGTAATGTAAGGAGTAGCAAACCAATCTTCGTCCTCACCTTTTTCTAACACGGTTTGCAGGCTGCCAACGGAAACGGCCAGCAATAAAATTCCCCACCAATCAATGGGATTATCCCGCCCTTCTCTGGGTGTGGGCCTTACAAACAAATAAGTACAAACTGCCGCTATTGCTCCTACAGGCAGGTTTACGTAAAAAATCCATGGCCATGAATAATTATCAGTTATCCAGCCGCCAATGGTTGGCCCTAAGGTTGGCCCAACAATGGCGCCTAAGCCAAATAACGCGGTAGCGGTTCCTACCTGTTCCTTTGGCCAGGTATCTAACAATATGGCTTGTGCCGTTGATATTAAGCCGCCGCCCGCCATACCCTGAAGAATACGAAAAGACACCAGTTCTGTTAACGAATGCGCATTACCACATAAAAAAGACGCTATGGTAAAAACGATGATAGAGGTGAGAAAATATTTTTTACGGCCAAAGTAACTGCCCAGCCAGCCAGACATAGGCAATATAATTACGTTAGCAACACTATAACCCGTAATAACCCAGGCGGCATCGGTTAAGGTAGCACCCAGGTTCCCCTGAATTTGGGGTATAGAAACATTTACTATAGTAGTATCAATCAGCTCAAGCAACGATGCGGTAATAACCGTAATTGTGATGATCCATTTTTTAAATCCAGTTTCAGCCATTTTTTTAATCTTAAATAACGGCCAAATTAATCAATCGATTAATTAAAACAACTGTTTGAAATTATCTTTCAAACAGTTTTACAATTCTATGTTATTAGTCTATTTTTTTGATCAGTACCAATAATGTTAATTTTATTAACCACTATGAAACAGCTATTTACGATTAATTTATTCGTTTTTACAGCAGCTAACCGGCTCCGCTAAATCAATTTAATTTTGATTAATTGATAAATAATCCTGATATTTATAAAAATTACTATGTATATACATAAATACATATATAACTCGTTATAGATCAATAAACCACTTATAAAACTTAGTATTATGGATTTTTTAGATGCCGTATTTAAACAATTTATAGGCTTTTTCGGCTTCCACAGTTTAATAGAGATCATCAAATCGGGTGATTATGATAAGCTCCTTACCTACGAGGGATTTAAATCGCTCATATTCCCTATTATGCCGTTTTTGCTGGTAATTGAAATTATACGTGCAGGCTTTTATAAACGGTTTAAAGTTATTAGCTATAAGCTGCCATTTTTCTCATACGTTTTAAATGCCTTTATTGGCCGCGTAATTGCCATTGCCATGGTGGGTATTTGTATCGGGCTGTTTGAAAAATACGCCATCTTTAAATTGTCATTCACCTGGTATTGGTTTATTTACGGCTATATAGTTTGGGAGTTTGGCCATTTCCTTTACCATTATTGGGGTCATAAAGTAAGGCTGTTCTGGTGCCTGCACTCTACTCACCATGCGCCCGAAAGCATGAACCTCTCGGTAAGTTACGCCCACTTCTTTTTAGAAGGCCCATATGCCGATTTCATCCGCACCACGGTTTGCATTTTACTGGGTGTACCTCCCGCCATGCTGTTTGTTATTATGTTTATTGATGGCTTCTGGGGTGGCATGATCCACATTGGGGAGAATCTTGTAAACGATGGTCGCTTAGGCTTCCTGAACAAAATTATACTTACACCATCGCACCATAGGGTTCATCACGCCAAGAACCCGCTGTATATGGATACCAATTTCTGTAACCTCCTTCCTATATGGGATAAAGTATTCGGCACTTACCAGAATGAAGACCGCACCATTCCTATTGAATACGGTATCAGCCGCCCAATGATCAAGAATAGTTTCCTGGATGCTTATTTTGGCGAAATAGTAGCCCTGGCCAAGGATGTACACAAGGCGCCGGGCATTAAAAACAAATTCCTGTACCTGGTAATGCCTCCGGGCTGGAGCCACACCGGCGATCATAAAATGACTACCGTTGTAAAAAAGAAATATTTTGAAGAGTTGCAACATGCCGAAAAACAACCAGACACAAATACCAACTCAGCAGGAACACAAAGCAGCAACCCGGTTGCACTGTCATAAAAGTTACAATCGTTTTTGTTTTGAGCTTTGCTTTTAATTAAAATAGGATTACTTTCATTACAAAATGAGTAATCCTATTTTTAGTTTAAACGGGAGGGTTTGGATAGAAACCGCCGACGAAAAGATACTTGGCCACGGGCGTGTGGAACTACTTGAACGCATTAAGGCATCTGGCTCTATAAGGCAGGCGGCTTTACAAATGAAAATGTCATACAAACAAGCCTGGGACCTGGTTAACCATATGAATGAGCGCTTTGGCCAGCCCCTTGTAATATCTCACCGGGGTGGCAAAGGCGGAGGTAATGCCGTAGTTACCGAGCATGGTTTAAAAATAATAAACCGGTTCCACGCCCTGGAACAGAAACTACAGGAGTTTTTAAAAGAAAATACACAAAACTTAACACTTTAAGAACCAAAACCCGGTATTTATCTAAAAAACAGACCCGATTCTTTTAAAAGACCGGTAAAAATTCCGATTTTGCGTTATATTTTATTTTATATAACCAAAATCTATCCTATGAAAAAAGCTTTACGCTCTTTTACTTTACTCACCGCATTTGGCGCATTCTCCAGTACCAATCTCCAGGCTCAAAATACAGATACGGCTAAACATGTTTTTCAACTGGGCCAGGTTAATATCATCGGCACACGGGATAGCCTCCGGTCAGATAAATTGGGTTCGGCTACTATCAATCGGTATAACAGGCTTACGGTTTCCAATGCGCTAAACCTGCTGCCCGGTATTACCCTTACAGCGGTTGGCCCCCGCAATGAATCGGCGGTGAGCGTTCGTGGTTTCGATGTCAGGTCGGTACCTATTTACCTGGATGGCATCCCCCTTTATGTACCCTATGATGGCTACGTTGATCTTGCCCGGTTCAACACTTTTAATTTATCTGAAATCCAGGTAGCTAAAGGTTACTCATCCGTATTATACGGCCCAAATGCCGAGGGCGGAGCTATCAACCTTATCAGCCGCAAGCCGGTAAAGCCGTTTGAATTTAACGCGGTTGCAGGCTGGTTAAGCGGCGGCTACAGGCTCAACACCAACATCGGCTCAAACCTGGGTAAATTTTATTACGAGGTTTCGGCTTCACAGCTAAAACGCAACTGGTATCCCCTATCACATGATTTTAAACCAGTCAAAAACGAGGATGGCGGCCATCGCGATAATTCTTACAATAATGATGTGGCTGTGAGCGGAAAAGTTGGCTTTACCCCTACCGCCAACCAGGAATACGCCATAGGCTACAGTTACCAGCATGGCACAAAAGGTACACCGGTTTATGCAGGCGATGATGCATCGAACGCCTTGTTTAAAAGCCCGCGGTATTGGAAATGGCCCAACTGGGATACCCAAAGCCTTTATTTGATCAGCAATAACCGCATCAACAGTACTAACGTAATTAAAACCCGCTGGTATTATGATCAGTTTAAAAACAACCTGCAAAGCTTTGACGATGCCTCATACAGCACCATGACCAAGCCCTATGCCTTTACCAGCATATATAATGATTACACCCTGGGCAGCAGCATCATGTTTGAAAACACATCGTTAACAAACAACAGTTTCAGCTTAGCAGGTCATTTTAAACAGGACGTACACCGCGAGCATAACGTTGGCGAACCTACACGCCGCGATGCCGATAATAACTTTACCGTTGGTGCCGAGGACACTTACCATATTACATCGGCATTTAAGGCCAACGTTGGGCTTAGCTACATGAACAGGCGCAGCATTGATGCCCAGCAATACACCAATAATGTAATAAGCGACCTGCCCGCCAACAGCAACAGCGCCTGGAACCTGCAAGGTTTGTTACAATACGATATAGATACCACTAATACCCTGAGCCTTTCTGTTGCCCGCAAAACCAGGTTTGCCACTATTAAAGACAGGTACTCGTACCGTTTTGGTACCGCCATACCTAACCCCAACCTGAAAGCGGAAGATGCTTTAAATTACGACCTGAGCTACCGTACCCTGCTGGTTGGCAAGCTTAACATACAGGCTTCGTTGTTTTACAGTAAGATCAACAACCTGATACAAACTGTAAACAATGTACAGGTTGACCCAAAAACAGGCACCCAGCAATCGCAGGTACAAAATGTTGGCCGTGCCGAGTACTACGGCGCCGAGTTTGCCATTGGTTACCCTATTGCCAGCCAGCTAAGGATTGATGCTAATTACACCTACCTGAAGCGTAAAAACTTATCAAGCCCAAGCATCTTTCTGACTGATGTACCGCAAAACAAAGTATTTGGATCAGTTCAGTACACACCGATAAGCAAATTGTACATTATGGCAAGTGAAGAGTATAATTCCAAACGCTACAGCACCAGTTACGGCACGGTATCCGGAGCGTTTTACCTGACCAATGTAAAAGCGCACCTGACACTGGTAAAAGGCTTTTCGGTTGAAGGCGGCGTAAATAATTTGTTTGACAGAAATTATACCCTGGTAGAAGGTTTTCCGGAGGCCGGAAGAAATTATTTTGCCAACGTAATATTTAATTATTGATGATAAGCAAGCGTAGGCGGACTCACCCCGCCTGCGCTTCGCGCGGCACCCCTCTCTGCTTCGCAAAGAGGGGCATCCAAGTGGATAAAAGAATAAGGACAAATGAATAAGAAACGCTTTCCAAGCCCCTCTTTCCGCCGAAGGCGAAGAGAGGGTGGCCGAGCGTAGCGATGGCCGGGTGAGTCGACTGTCCATTGTTTAATTAAACTTGATCATGAATATCTGTAAAAAGCAAAAAACAATTATCGGTACAAGGCTTCAAAAAAGCCGCACCTTGCTTGTGCTGCTCCTATTCATGATCTTTTTATCCGCCCTCAGCTTTACGTCAAACCCTGTTGATACCGGCGCTTACAATTTGGTGTACCCGGCAAACTTTGGCAACCGTATCAATATCCCGGCAGATAACCCCACCACCAAACAAGGAGTTTATTTGGGGCGGATGCTATTTTATGAAACCAAACTATCTGCCAATAACACGCTCTCCTGCGGTAGCTGCCACCACCAAAACAAAGCGTTTACAGATGGCCTTGCTTTAAGTAAAGGAGTGGATGGTGTACTCACACCACGCAATTCTATGTCGCTGGCCAATTTGCTGTGGGCACGTAAATTCTTTTGGGATGGCCGTGCTAACGGGCTCGAAGAGCAGGCCGCTACCCCACTCACCAATCCGCACGAGATGGGGCAATCGTTAGCAGCATCAGCCCAAAAACTGAGCCAAACGCCTGCTTACTTTCCCTTATTTAAATTGGTTTACGGCGATGATCACATCACAGGCGAACGTATAGTTAAAGCTATCTCACAGTTTGAGCGTACATTGATCTCGGCTAATTCCCGGTATGATCAATACCTCAGCGGCACCTATAAACCTACTCCCGATGAGTTAAAAGGAATGGAGCTGTTTAATAACGCCCCCCAGCCAGATAAGGGAATCCGCGGGGCCAACTGTGCACATTGCCATGGCGGGCCCAAAACTTACATGGAACTTTTTCATAATAATGGCTTAGACAGCATCCCGAAAGATGCGGGAATAGCTGCACTCACCCACCTACAGGCAGATCAGGGACGTTTTAAAGTGCCAACCCTGCGTAATATTGCCCTTACCGCCCCCTACATGCACGATGGCCGTTTTAAAACGCTGACCGAAGTGGTTGAGCATTATAGCGAACACATTCAGGAATCGGCCTCGTTAAGTACTTTCCTGCGCGGCGAATCAAATGAGGTTGGTGGTAAAAGCCTGAAACTACAGCCCATTGAAAAAAAGCAGATAATTGCTTTTTTAAATATGCTCACAGATAGTACCTTTATCAGTAATCCCGAATTTTCCGACCCCAATTTATTAATTGCAAAAAATCCACATCATTAATAATATATCCATGAAAAAGCATTTTATAATAGCTTGCTTAGCCTTATTAAGTTTTACAGCTATCCCATGTATAACACAGGCGCAAACTATCAAGGTAAGCGGTGAGGTTACCACACCATTAACTATAGATGCAGCTTATCTGCAAAAGTTTACCCCAACCACCGTAACCCGTAAAGACAGGGACGGTAAAGATCATACCTACACCGGGGTGATATTATCCGAGATATTGAAAAATGCCGGGGTTACCTTAGGCCCCGAGCTTAAAGGCGAAAACCTGACCAAATACCTGCAGGTAGAGGCCAGCGACGGCTACCAGGTGATATTTGCTCTTGCCGAGCTTGATAAAAGCTTTACAGACCGCGCTATCATTCTGGCCGATAAAGTTGACGGCCAGCCCTTAGCCCCCAGCGACGGCCCCTACCGCATTATTGTGCAGGACGAAAAGAAACCCGCCCGCTGTATTAAACAGGTAACTGCCATGCAGGTGCATTTTGTGAAGTAAAAGTAGACACGCCGGAAAAAAGGTTGTCATTTCGAGCGATAGCGAGAAATCTTTTACGCCCTGCATATTCGTTTTTCTGGGTGCAGAAGATTTCTCTTTCGCGCCAAGCTCATGCCCACCTGTGCTCTATCGAAATGACAACATAGGATACTTTATATCGCGATAACGTGTGAGGAAATATTAACTCAAAATATCAGCAATTTCTTCAAAACCTTTTTCCCTTGCCAGATCGGCAGGGAGTTTGCCACCTTCCATGCGCACATGGGTTAGTGCACCATGTTCAAGCAGTAAGATAAGCAGATCGATATTGCCGTTTTGAGCGGCGGTATGCAGTGGCGTAGCCCCAGCTTGCTGTTTTACATTCACCTCAGCACCTTTATTAACCAAAATACGTGCAATAGCCGTATTATTATCTGCACAGGCCGAGTGTATAGGATAAACATGGAAACCATTGTTTGATGGCCGGTTAACGTCGGCACCGCTGGCTACCAGATAACGGGCAACAGCTTCGTGACCAAAATAACAGGCCAGGCCCAGGGCCGTAAAACCATCAGGCGCGTAATCATCAATTGAGTTAGGACTGGTTTCTACAAAATGACTAACTACCTCCAGTTTTCCCGCAGCAGAGGCTTCAAATAAGTTAATCTCGTTCACGTATCTCAACAGTACATCGGTAACCGCTGCTTTCTTATAATAACATGACAGCATCAATGGCGAAACACCATGGCTGGTAGGTGTAGTGGCCAACGCGGGGCTTTGCATAAGCAGGCCTTCCAGTTTGCTTAAATCGGCAGTAGTAATGTATTCTTCCAGCTTTTCTATACTCATTATTTACGTTACGTAATACGCATTTGTGTTGGGTATGCGTTTAATAAACCCGTTTTACAGGTACATAATCTGATGGTTTCCAATAATACTAAAAAATTAAAAATACGACTAAATATTTGTTTAATCTGCTAACTTTATAGGAAGGAATATGAGGGTTGGAGTTGTTGAATAGTAGATTTATTGAGTGTAATAAGCACTAAATCCGAAATAGAACATCCGAAATCCGAATTGCCCTAAAAGTGGATATGTTGTTTTTGCAAAGTTTACATAGGTGAAATTTTATGTAAGTTTGCACTTAAAGGATGTTACATCAGCGATGCCGGTAAAAGGAAATCAGTTTAAATCAAATAGTTTTAAGGACGAAAATCAGCCCCGCCAAACGGGTAAGGCTGAAAAAGAGCGTATAACAAAGCGGAGGCTTCCAACCATGCCCCAACTTGATATGGCAAATGGCCGCGTTATTAAAATAGCTGGCCTGCTGTCGCTTTTAATGTCTATATATTTTCTTATAGCGTTTACCTCCTACCTGTTTACCTGGCAGGAAGACCAAAGCTATATTGCAAGTACCAACGGCGGCTGGCATAACCTGGCAACCGGCAAAACGGTTCAGGAACTTGCAGATAATGGAGGCAATCCGCAAATAGCTCAAAACTGGCTTGGCAAATTTGGGGCACTGCTCAGCAACCAGTTTATTTACGAATGGTTTGGCGTAGCATCATTCCTGTTTGTATTTGTATTTTTTGTGCTTGGCTACCGCCTGCTGTTTAAGGTAAAGCTGTTTTCTATTACTAAAACAATAGCTTATTCACTTTTTTGCATTGTATTTATATCAGTATCCATAGCTTATTTTCATGCATTTATAATTGATTACCCGCATTATCTGGAAGGTGGCTTTGGCTTTTGGTGCAACCGCCTGCTTGATGCGCAGATAGGTCCCGCAGGTACGGGTGGTTTACTGGTATTTGCCGCACTTGCCGTATTGGTAATTGCCTATAATATCGACTTTAAACTGCCTGCCCGTAAAAACAGGGTAGCCGCAGCAATGGCCATGGACAATATAGTACCCGAGCCTGTTGATCTGGATGAAGAGGATAACGATGAAGAAGATGAGGCACCATCTATCCCGGTAGAGTGGCCACGTGGTGGCACTAACCGCGTTAAAGATATGCTGGCCAATCAGCAGCAAAACATGGTAAAGCCCGAGCCGCTTAAACAGCAGCCCTTGGTACAAACCCCCATTTACCATGAGCCTGTAGTGTTAACGCCAAGCACACAGCACGAGCCCGAAGAAGAAAACGAAATACCGCTTACCATCGATGTAAACCGCCCGCTGCCTGAGCTGAGCGTGGAACAGGCCGATGAAGTTAAAGCTAAAGACCTGGTGAGCCAGTTTGGTATTTATGATCACCGGCTCGACCTGGCATCGTACAAATTCCCGCATCTGGAATTACTGGAAAATCACGGTTCAAACAAAATATCGGTTAATGCCGAAGAGCTGGAAGCCAACAAGAATAAAATTGTTGAAACCCTGAACCATTACAATATTGAGATAGATAAGATCAAGGCCACTATTGGCCCAACGGTTACACTATATGAAATTATTCCGGCGCCTGGTGTGCGTATCTCCAAGATCAAGAACCTGGAAGATGATATTGCACTTAGCTTAGCCGCCCTCGGTATCCGTATCATTGCGCCAATGCCGGGCAAGGGAACTATTGGTATTGAGGTACCTAACCAGAACCCCGAAATGGTATCTATGCGCTCTATTCTATCAACAGAGAAGTTCCAGAACACCACGATGGATCTGCCTATTGCGCTTGGTAAAACCATATCAAACGAAGTATTTATTGCCGATTTGGCTAAAATGCCTCACTTGCTGGTGGCGGGTGCTACCGGCCAGGGTAAGTCGGTTGGTATCAATGCTATATTGGTGTCGTTGCTATTCAAAAAACACCCAGCCGAACTCAAATTTGTACTGGTTGATCCTAAAAAGGTGGAGCTTACGCTTTTCCGCAAAATTGAAAGGCACTTTTTGGCCAAGCTGCCCGATGAGGCCGATGCCATTATTACCGATACCAAAAAAGTGGTGAACACCCTCAATTCGCTTTGTATTGAGATGGACCAGCGGTACGATTTATTGAAAGATGCCCAGGTACGTAACCTGAAAGAGTACAATGCCAAGTTTGTTAACCGCAAAATAAGCGATCCCGAAAAACACCGTTACCTGCCATTCATTGTACTGGTGATTGACGAGTTTGCCGATTTGATGATGACCGCCGGTAAAGAGGTAGAAATGCCTATTGCCCGTATTGCCCAGCTGGCCCGTGCTGTGGGTATTCACCTGGTTATTGCAACACAAAGACCTTCGGTTAATATCATTACGGGTACTATTAAGGCCAACTTCCCTTCAAGGCTGGCATTCAGGGTGCTTTCTAAGATAGATTCACGTACCATTCTGGATGCAGGTGGTGCCGATCAGCTGATCGGTCGGGGAGACATGCTGTTCAGTACCGGCAGTGACCTGATACGCCTGCAATGCGCATTTGTGGATACACCAGAGGTAGAAGCCATATCTGATTATATAGGTAACCAAAAAGGATACCCTACTGCCTTGTTATTACCAGAATACCTGGGCGATGGCGAAACCAGCAGCGCCAAAGAATATGATCCGGATGACCGTGACCCTATGTTTGAAGAAGCTGCCCGCCTCATTGTGATGCATCAGCAGGGTTCAACCTCATTGATACAACGTAAAATGAAACTGGGTTACAACCGTGCCGGCCGTATTATTGACCAGCTGGAAGCCGCAGGTATTGTTGGAGCCTTTGAAGGCAGCAAGGCCCGCGATGTACTTTATCCGGATGAATACAGCTTGGAACGCTACCTCGAAACACTTCAAAAACCTAAGGATTAAACCAAACACCATTTAATTGCTCTAATCCAATAATCATCACTAATGATGGTCATTGATGAAAAAACACTAATGAAAAAGATATTTTTATATTCCATTTTAGCATTAAGCACCTGCAGCACTGCTTTCGCCCAAAAAGACACCCAGGCCAAAGCCATATTAAACCAGGTAAGCCAGAAATACAAATCATACGATGCTATCAAAACAGATTTTAGCTTCACTTTAGATAATGCGCAAGCGGGCGTTAAAGAAACCCAAACCGGCACACTGATCTCTAAAGCTAAAGCAGGCAAATACAAAGTTACCCTCTATACTTCTGCAGCTGCCAAAGATGTGGATAAGGAGATCATCAGCGATGGTAAAACTCAGTGGACCTACCTTAAAAAGGATAAGGAAGTACAGGTAGGTGATGCACCGAAAGGCGGTGATGGTGTAAACAACCCATCGCAAATTTTTACCATTTATGAGCACGGTTACAAATATCTGTACACCGGCGAACAAAAGATTGCCGGCAAAGTATACCAGGCCATTGACCTTACCCCCGAAAACGATAAACAAAACATTTTTAAAGTGCGCCTGCTGATAGATAAAGAGAAAAAACAGATTTACAGCGCACAACTGTTTGATAAAAATGGCAACAAGTACAACTATACCGTACGCAGCTTCACCCCCAACGCCCCAATTGCTGATAACGCCTTTGCCTGGGACGCCAAAGCACACCCCGGTGTGGAAGTTGTGGATTTGCGATAAGAAAATTTTTAGTTAAACGTGATACATTTTACGTTAAACAAAAAGAGCGATGGTTATACCATCGCTCTTTTTGTTTACTCTCTGTGTCATTGCGAGGAGGAACGACGAAGCAAGAGCCTCACCCAACCCTCTCCAAAGGAGAGGGCTTTAAAATGCTTTTTTTTAAAGTCTCCCTTTTTGGGGGGAGATTTAGAGGGGGCTTATTGCCACGCTTCGCTCGATTTCTATGATCTAAGCAACTAATTTGAGATAATTTTTTTCGTATTTCCTATTTTGATTTACACAGGAGAAAATGCGTTGTACGAGTTTGTTTCTGACAGCGTTTAGAACGCTCATTTTAT
>Ga0247742_10000476_pt1 | contig 32458 bp, 35 predicted proteins | sample UWRJL208509C2_FD_180944 | JGI IMG/M metagenome (GOLD analysis project Ga0247742, IMG submission 180944) | Plant litter microbial communities from Arlington Agricultural Research Station in Wisconsin, United States - UWRJ-L208-509C-2 | ecosystem: Environmental > Terrestrial > Plant litter >...
CTCTTTTTATTTGTATCGTTAAAACGCTGTATAGTAAATTTATATCATTAACCGTTTTTGATCAGGATGCTTTCAATTACAAGGGTGGCATCTTCGCAGCTGTCTGTGGCGGTTTCCATAGCCATAAAAACGTCGGTATACTTAATAAGCTGTATGGCATCGGTTTCATTGGCAAGCAAATCGGCAAAGGCTTCGTTATAAACGGTATCTGCTTTATATTCCAGTTGCTTAATGTTACTGCAAAGTTCAAATATTTGTGCCGAATTACCCAGGTTACTCATGGCGTTAATGGCCTTTTGCAGTTCGGTGCTTGTTTCAAGTATTAAACTTGCCAGGCTTATGATAGGCAAAGTTATTTTAGGCACATCGTAAAGGTGTATCCTGCGCGATGCCATGGCAATACTATCGGCAACATCGTCAAGGGCTGCTGCCAGATCGCACATATCCTTACGCTGAAAAGGCGAAACCAACTGCTTGCCTGATTCTGCATATATCTGATGGGTAAGCCCGTAGCTGGTTATTTTCAGCTTATCAATATGCGTGAAATTGTATTTCTGCTCAAACAAATCTGACGAGTTTACAGCTATATCAAGCAGGGTAGCCATTTCTGCAACATTAGCCGCAGCTTTATTAAACAAGTCGTAAAAAATTTTATTTGAATTAGGGAATATCGACATAGATCCTGATTTAATGATCGTTGTTTTAATGCGGGTGAAAAATAAAGGCTTGTATGTTAGTTAATTAAGTTGTTAACGCCTCCTAAAATATCGCGGTTAAATGTATATATTAATTTGCTGTTAAAGGTAATCGGATTGTTAACGTAGTGTTAATTTAATATTATTAATTCATTGCCGTACCTTTGCGGCATGCTTAAAAGCTCATTACCTACATACGCCATTGTTGAATTATTGATCAGATTATCCCAATATAACCACTTAATAGGCAACTATAAAAACCACAGTATTTTTGATACGGGAGTGGTAGTTAAAACATCATCTGGTAGTATTAAATTTTCGTTAAGCATCATTCAACGGCAGTTTGAAAATCCCGATGCCATCAGTGAAAGTGAGCTGGTTACCCTGGCTCAGCTCTTTAAACAAAGCTAACAGCCTTCTTAATCTGGAAACTTGTATTGTAACATTTCATGTGCCTTAAAACAATATACCTAAACCATTGATTATATAGGTACAAGCTCATCATTGTTATGGAACCCGCCGGCGAAAAACACTTTAAATTCATAAACAGTAAAACTGGTTATGTAATTTATTATCACTCCATCAGCGGCGATCGCTCAGACGACGAAGTAAGGGCCGAGCTGCGGGAGGTGAAATATCGGGTGGCTATTCAAAACGGACTGTATTGTGAAACAATTTATTGGGAAGAAATGCGGGAAGACGTTGAATTGTAATATAGCCTCCTGATATTATTAAAACACAAAACCCTTGCCCATTTTGGGCAAGAGTTAAAAAAATCACAACAATTGTTTAACCTTTTGGCTATGAAACCCTAAGGTCAATTCCTAACTGCAATGTGACTTTTCTTACATACAGAACAATGCCATATGCCAATTGGTTTTAATTGTTTTGTTTATTATGGCGCACCATGCAAATAAGTTTATTTATAAAGCTGGTAACTAATCAAACAAAATTTCATCATATATTTATAGCAACAAAAATATGAAAACTATGAGAAGAGCATTCCAAATTAAAGCAGCGCTGCTGTTTGCATTTGCGCTGTTAACAGCAACCGTTACTTTTGCGCAGGACAAAAAACCTGCAAGCCCGCATGATAGCACCACTGCGGTAGTAGCTGGTTCAACTATTAAAATTAAATATGGCAGCCCATATGTAAAAGGCCGCAAAGTATTGGGCGAACTGGTTCCTTTTGATAAAGTATGGCGCGCCGGTGCAGATTCGGCTACCAGCATTACCACCAGCAAAGCTATCAAGGTTGAAGGCAAAGCGCTTCCGGCCGGCAGGTATGCATTTTTTGTTATCCCTGCAAAAAGCGGCGAGTGGACACTTATTTTTGATAAAAACCCAAAACAATGGGGTGCCTACACTTACAAACAAAGCAACGACCAGTTAAGGGTAACTGTTAAGGGAAAAACTATTGCTAAACAGGAAAGCCTTTCTTACACCATTGGTAAAGGTGGTTTTAGCCTTAAATGGGATACTTTTGAAGTACCTGTAGCCATAAAATAAAAGACCTTTTTTAATTAACCTGATCACACTAAAGCCCCGTTTATCGGGGCTTTTTTTATAGCTGTATACAGCAAATATTAACCATAATGGGTATCTATGTAAATAGTATTTTAGCAAACTGCTATTAGTACTACATTTACAAACCTCCATGCGTTACAGTATTACCAAAAAACCTTTACTAAAAAGAATAATTGCCCTACTGTTGCTGGCACTGGCTATTTTTATGCTGATGCAGCTGGCTGGTTATCCGGCGCTGGTTGAGCGTTATTATTCGCGTGGTTTTTATGTATTTATCTGCTATATATGGCACCCGGGTTTAAACTTATTCCCTTTTAGTATTGGCGATTTACTTTATATAGCCGTTGTTGGGTATTTAGTTTATAAAATGGTTATGCTGTTCAGGCAGCTGTTTAAAAGGCAGTTTAAACAGGCAGGCATGGCTTTATTGGGCCTGGTAATAGGTGTGCAGGCTGGCATATTAGCTTTTTACCTGTTTTGGGGGATGAATTATTTCAGGCCATCGGCTGCACAGCGCTTGAACTTACGCGACACCTCCTTTACTACTGCCGATTTAAAAGCAGTGACACAGATACTTATTGATAGTGTTAATACTACCAGGGCACGTGTTACCGCTGCTGATATGGTACAAACTAACAAAGCTATTTATGAGGCCGCCGAACAAGCTGTAAAGGCACTCTCTCAAGATTCGGTTAACTTTCGTGCTTACCATCCTGCTATTAAACCCTCCATATTAACCGGCTTTTTGAATTATATAGGTACGTCGGGGTATTATAACCCTTTTACATCTGAGGCACAAATCAATTATCAAATGCCTGTTTTTAACCGTCCTTTTGTAGCTTGTCATGAAATGTCGCACCAGATGGGATATGGTGCGGAAGATGAAGCCGACTTCGCGGGCTTTACAGTTGCCATAAATTCACATAACAGGTTGCTGCGTTATTCGGCCTATCATTTGGCGGTTAGCGAGTTCATGTATTCGCTGGGGCACCGGGATACGCTGGCTTACAAAATGCTAAGGGCTACTATATCAAAAGAGGTACGCCATGATTACGCAACGGAACGTAATTACTGGCTATTATATCAAAACAAGCTAAGCGCCATTAGCAGTGTTTTTTATGATAACTTTTTAAAGGCTAATAACCAGCCACAAGGCCTGGAAACTTATAACCGCATGGTATTGCTGGTGATGGCATCTGAACGAAAACATTGGATTCATTGAATTGGAAGTTTATTGAATAGGTAAACCAATAAGCGAATGAACCAATTAACAAACAAAAAAAAGCGTTCCGGTATCTCACCCCCGGAACGCACTGCAATATCATCAAATGATATTGTATCAACTAAATCTCAGATATCATGCTTATGATTACCCAAGCTCTTTATATTACTGATGCTCCAGCCTCAATAAACAAAATTTTATTACTTTGTAGTTAGTGCTGTTTTGAGCAGTGAATTTGATCAGTTACTGATTCAATTATTGTGAATAATTGAAAAGAAACGCAGGTGCATTATAAATATTGCGTGATTGACTGTCAAAGTTACTGTTATTATTATCAATGCTTTTCACGATTTATATTAAAACCTTAATCTGTTGAGGTAAAAATGTTGTTACCATGAAACTTTTTATTTTTATTGTACTGTTATTTTCTCCTGTGGTAATTTTTGCACAGGTTTTTAATCAAAAGGAAATAAAAAGAGCGGCCGATTATGCAAAAACAGTAAATATTGTTCGTGATAATTGGGGAGTTCCGCACATTTATGGAAAAACAGATGCTTCGGTGGTTTTTGGGCTGATGTATACCCAATGCGAAGATAATTTTAAAGGTATTGAGCGTAATTACCTTTACCAGTTGGGCCGCCAGGCCGAAGTGGATGGCGAAGATAAACTATATACCGATGTACAGCTGCAACTCATTGCAGATAGTGCCGATGCCATTAATGATTACAAAAACAGCGCCCCATGGTTTAAAAAACTACTGGATGCTTTTGCTGATGGCATTAACTATTACCTGTATAAACACCCCGAGGTAAAGCCGCAGGTATTTAAACGTTTTGAACCCTGGTACGCTTTAATGTTTACAGATGGCAGTGTAGCCGCAACCGAAACCGGAGGAATAAAGCTAACTGAAACCCAGGATTTTTATAGCGGCACGAGCGAAAAGCTCGGTGCCCTGATAAATAAGGCACTACCAGATTACAACATGATCAACGAGCGCGAAACCGGATCAAATGGGTTTGCGATAGCGCCATTCAAATCGGCATCGGGGCATGCTTTGTTGTATATTAACCCACATGTACCCTTTTATTTCCGCAGCGAAGTAGAGCTGGTGAGCAATGAGGGCTTGCAGGCTTATGGCGCGGTTACCTGGGGGCAGTTTTTTATTTACCAGGGCTTTAATCAGCACTGCGGCTGGATGCATACCAGCAGCTACGCCGATGTAGGCGATCTGTATGCCGAAAAGGTGAGCAAGAAAGATGGCAAATGGTACTATGAATATAATGGTGGGCTTAAACCGGTTACCACCCGCAAGTTGTCGCTTACAATTAAAAAAGGCAATCAGCTTGAGCAGCGCAGCATTACAGGTTATTACACACACCATGGCCCCGTAATGGGCACCCGTGATGGTAAATGGCTCGCCCTGAAAGCTAATAACCGCTCTTATAATGCCTTGCTTGAATCCTGGCTTATTACAAAAGCCAATAACCTGACCGAGTATAAAAAAGCCATGAACCTGTTATCAAACACATCAAATAATACGTTGTATGCCGATGATAAAGGGAATATCATATTTTGGTACGGCAATTACATTCCAAAACGGAACCCTAAGTTTGACTGGAGCCAACCTGTTGACGGTAGCATTACTGCCACCGAATGGCAGGGGATACACCCGCTGAAAGATCTTGTAACTGATATAAACCCGGCAACCGGCTGGATTCAGAATTGTAATTCAACGCCTTACACCGCATCAGGTACAGGCAGCCCTGATAAAAGTAAGTTCCCGGTTTATATGGCGCCAGATGGAGAGAATTACCGGGCAGTTACTGCTATTAAATTATTAAAGGATGCCAATCATATAACGCTTGATGGATTGATAGCAAAGGGGTACGATCATTACCTGGCAGCTTTTGACGATCTGTTACCTCCTTTGTTTGAAGCTTATGCTCATGCGCCTGATTCTGTAAAACAGCAGCTTGCCGAACCTATTAAGCTTTTACAACAGTGGGACAGGCGCAGCGCAGCAAAGTCGGTAGCCAGTACCCTGGCCATTGAATGGGGAACGCTGATGATGAAATTGCTGCCTGCTCCCCAAAGCAGCCAGCAAAGCACTTTTATTACCCAACGTGTAAAAAAACTTTCAGAAACCAGCGGCAACCAACAGTTGGAACTTTTGGCCGAAGTTTTGAAAAACCTGCAAGCCAGCTTTGGCACATGGAAAATGCCCTGGGGTGATGTAAACCGGTACCAGCGGCCGGCCGATGGTACTACATTTGATGATAAGTTGCCAAGCATTGCTGTAGGCGCAACGGGATCGGGTTTTGGGCAGTTGCCGTCGTTTCAGAGCCGTACCGTAAATACTAAAAAACGTTATGGATATTCGGGCAATAGTTTTATTGCCGCTGTTGAGTTTGGGCCGAGAATTAAGGCTAAAAGCATTATTACGGGCGGGCAGTCTTTCGATCCAAAATCAAAAAACTTTACCGATCAGGCTCAAGGGTATATTGATGGTAAGTTTAAAGACGTGCTGTTTTATAAAAGTGATGTGCTTAAACATGTTCAAAAAATATATCATCCCGGAGATCGATAACCTTATTGGGGAAAAAGCAACGGTCTTTTTCAATATTTTTGTGTTTTGCACAGCAAACAATTTGCATTTATAACAAGTTTGTTACTATATTTAGTAAAGTAAGCAAGCTCTTTGATCTCTATAAAGCCGCAGCTTATGATAACCAATTAACCTTTAAAAAGGAGGCTGTAATGAACTTGGTTCATAAAATTGAAAACTGGGGCGATACTCATCACCCTAAAATTCTTGATGTAGTACGTATTGCGCTTGGCGTGTTTTTACTGTTGAAAGGTATAGCTTTTATGGATAATACGGCTTACCTCAAAAGCCTTATTGACGACCAAAACGTAGTTGACCTTTCACCTACGTTATTAATGATATTGGTTTATTATGTAACATTTGCCCACATGGTTGGCGGCATACTAATAGCTGTTGGTATACTTACCCGCTTAGGCTGTATCATTCAGATACCTATAGTTCTGGGGGCGGTATTTTTGACCAGTATTTTTCAGGAGCCTATCAATGCAATGGCATGGCCTTCTATAACCGCGCTGATATTGTTAGTTCTGTTCCTTATATTAGGTTCGGGGCCTATATCATTAGACAAGTATCTGAGTAACGATACTCGTTCAGTTTGAGTTGTGAGAAAATAGATGAATAAATTAACTAAGATATTACTATCTCCTTATTTTAAAATGAGGAGATAGTAATACTCAAAACTTAGTAGCCTATTACCTGTTCATCTACGTAGCACCACAGCCAGCGTTCACCTTCCTCTGCTGATATAACTACCGGGTGTCCGGTGGCTTCAAAATGCTTGGTCATGTGTGTATTGGGCGAGCTATCGCAGCAAAGCGTTACGCCACAGGTTTGACAAGTACGCAGATGAACCCATGAAGAGTGTGTTTTGATACACTCTTCGCAAAGGCGTTCTTCAGGTAGTTTAACTTCAGTGATGCCTACCAAATGCTGGCATAGTTCCTCTTTTTGCATTATACTTCTGCTAAATATTTGTGAACAAAACTAATAGCCATAGAGCCTTCGCCTACGGCAGATGCAACCCGGTTCATTGCCCCGGCGCGTACATCACCTGCGGCAAAAATACCTGAGCAGCTGGTTTCCAATAAAAACGGATCGCGTTTGAGCTTCCATATTTTACCAAAGCCTTCGTAGCTGCGCAGTTCGCGGCCGGTTTCAATAAAATCTTTGTTGTTTTTTATAATATCGAGCTTGATCCAGTCGGTATAAGGTTTAGCGCCTATAAAAATGTAAAGGGCATTAGCTTCTTTCTTAACCGTTTCCTTGGTTTTGCAATTCATCAGTGTAAGCTCTTCAAGGCAATTGGTGCCCTCTGCTTCAACTATTTCGGTGTTAGGTAAAACTTCAATATTTGGCGTATCAGCAATCTGGTTAATCAAGTAAGCCGACATGGTAGAAACCAGATCATCTTTACGGATAACGATGAATACTTTTTTAGCAAATTTTGACAGGTGCATAGCTGCCTGTCCGGCTGAATTACCCCCGCCAATAACATATACCTGTTTACCGGTACAGGCAGTAGCTTCGGTAGTAGCGGCACCGTAATAAATGCCGGCGCCGGTGTAGTTTTCAACGCCCTTAACTTCCAGCTTACGGTAGTCAACGCCGGTAGTAATTACAACTGTACGGCTAATAATTTCGGGGCCATCATCAAGTACAATGGTTTTGTAACCATCTTTTTGCCTGATATCACTTACAGACTGAGGCGATAAAAATTCGGCCCCCAGGCGCATGGCCTGGCTAATAGCGCGCCGGGTTAGGTCGGCCCCGCTTAAACCAGCCGGGAAACCCAGGTAGTTTTCAATTCGCGAGCTGGTGCCGGCTTGTCCGCCTGGTGCTTTACGCTCAATCAGTAATGTTTTTAAACCTTCAGATGCGCCGTAAACAGCGGCTGCAAGCCCTGCCGGGCCGGCGCCTATAATTACAACATCATACACGTCGGTAAGTGTTTGCGGGTTTGTATCCAGCTTAGCTGCAATGGCTTGTATGGTTGGTTTGGCTAAATAACTGCCATCTTCAAAAACAACCAGCGGTAAACAATCAGTAGTGAGGTTGTTTAATGACAGCAAGCTGCCTGCATCAATGTTTTTTTCAACGTCGAGCCACCTGTAAGGAATCAGGTTGCCTGCCAGGTAATCCTTAACCACGTGTGATTGTGGCGAAAACTGATAGCCTACCACTTTGATGCCAACAAACTCCGGTACGTAATTATTATGCCAATCTTCCAGCAGGTCGTTTATCACCGGGAAAAGTTTCTCTTCCGGCGGATCCCAGGGTTTCATCAGGTAATAATCAAGCTGCACATCATTAATAGCTTTTATGGCAGCTTCGGTATCGGAGTAAGCGGTAAGCAGTACGCGCTTGGCATCCGGGTATATTTTTTTTGCTTTTTCTAAAAATTTAACGCCTTCCATTTCGGGCATACGCTGGTCGCAAAGGAACAGGGCTATCACATCCGAGCTGTTTTTAAGGTCGGTAAGAGTTTCAAGCGCCTCATTTGCCGATGTTGTGCTCAGTATTTTGTACTCTTTACCATATTGCGCGCGCAGGTCGCGGCTTATGGACCGCAGTACTTGCGGGTCATCATCAATGGAAAATATAATGGGGCGGCTCATAGGGGTCTTTTTCTAAACGTAAAATTATTAATATTTTATTCAACAATTGCCGGTTATCCATCAATCAGGAAACAAACACTAAATACGGTGTGGCCAGGGTCTGATTTTACTTTTATGGAGCCACGATGCTGTTTAACAATGCGTTGTACAACCTCAAGGCCCATGCCGGTACCTTTGCCCATTTCTTTTGTAGTAAAAAACGGATCAAATATCAGGCTTTGTATTTCCGGGGCAATTCCGGGGCCATCATCAACTATAAAAACTTCCACAAACTCACGGTCGCGGCGGGTTTTGATGGTGAGGGTGCCTTTTCCGTTCAAGGTCATGGCATCAATGGCATTATCAATCAGGTTGGTCCAAACCTGGTTAAGTTCACCAATGAGGGCTTTAACTTCGGGCAGGGTTTCATCAAAATCTTCAATAACGCTGATATTCCCTTTTCTTATTTTATAGCCCAGCATGGTAAGGGTGTTGCGTATGCCAATGTGTATGTCGGCATATTGCTTGTCCTGGGCGCGGTCCATGTGGGTAAAGGTTTTAACAGAGCTTACCAGCTCGGCTATGCGCCTTGCTGATTCCTGAATATCCCTCACCATTTTTTCTGTGATCAGCATATCGCTTGCCCAGTTTAAAATGTCTGTTAAATATCCATTGGGAGTATGTGATTTAAAAGATTCAAGGGTTTCAATGGTGAAGTTGAAATCAACAAAGCTTTCGGCAATATCATAGCTGTTTTCAATTTCATTTTCATCAAGCCACTCAATAATTTCGTCTTCGCGATGAGTACGTTGTTTAAGGCTTAGCCTGGTGTTGTTATTGGCATCAAGCATTGTAAACAAGGTTTTGGTGATGGCGGTAACCTGCTCGGGCTCAATTTTCATTGAAAATATAGCCTTAATACTCTCCGGTTCTTCAGATAAGTGTTTTTTGAGGGTTAACGAATCACGAACAATGGCCGATGCCGGGTTGTTTAACTCGTGCGCAAGGCCTGCCGAAAGTTTACCCAATGCCATCATTTTTTCGTTTTGCTGTTGCAGGGCCGTAAAGTCACGTACACGGGTGGTCATGATGTTTACCAGTGCCTGTGTAAGTTCATAATGATTTTTGATCATTTCGGGTATCAGGCCGGTATCAAGGCTGCGCAGGTGCAGCTTAGTCATCGCCTGTGCATAACCTTTAGCTATTTTTCCTCTTGAAAAGGGAAGGTAACCGGTAATATTACCCGGGCCAATAATAGTATAGTCCCTGCGCGCGGTGCCCTGCATCATGAAAAAGCGCATACTGCCTTCAACCGTGATATGCGGCCCTGTAATGGGCTCTTCGGGCTGCATCAAAAATTCGCCTTCTTCATAGAAATGATCTTCACTATTGTCTAACAGCCATTGCAGCTGATCGTCAGGTACATTATTTAAAACTTCGAGCGATTTTAGCCAGGATACAGTTACCGTTTGCATGTATTAAAATTAGCTATAATTATTTAATGTTTGAGGGCGTTTATAGTAGCAATGCCTGCTTAAAAAGCCTGCAGATTTGCTTTTGCTAAAATACGCATGATTTTTAAATTGGATGCCCAAATAGGTTTTAAGTTACACTAAACTGTCATATGTCGTGTCTGATAGAAATTTGCAGGGATTAAGCCCAGGCAAACTGCTTTAATAAAATTGTTTTAAAACAAATAGGAATATATTTTGTTTACACAAATATAAAATCACCTCCAACGGCACGGAAAGGACCGTTGCTTATAAACGATAATGGCTAAATACACTATTCAAGGCCTTATCATCCTTGAGAAAGATGGTAAGAAAGATCAAATTTAAACTTGATCTGGATTTAGTTGATTGTTATTGGTTTAATCAGTAACTGTAAATTTGGTTTAACCAGTAATTGCGCGTTCCGGAGGTGAGATGCCGGAACGCTTTTAGGTGTGGCTTGATAATTATGGCTGCTTAAAAATTATAGCTTAAGCCCGCTTGTAATGAAGAAACTGCTATTTCATAACTGTTGCTATTAGTAATACCGGCAGCAGCACTGTAAGCTACAGATATATCGAACTTTTTATTAATAACTATGCCTAATTTCAGGGGAAAATAAGTCCATCCGTCTGTCACACCCACATTTGTGTTGTTGTTGTTGTTGTATTTTGATCCACTAAATGCTGCACCAACACCCATAAAATTTAAACTTATCAGTATTGTAAAAATTATAAACAACCTGAGGTATGATAGATACGGTGTATTGATCAATGGCAAGTGTAGCATTATTTATTGAATTGGCGGTATTGCTAAAATTGTAGGTACTGCGAATTTTATTACCGGTAAAGGCAGCTTCAATCCTAAATACAAAACGGCCCACATTTGGATTGCCCAGTACGTTTAAACCGACAGATACTCTTGGGAAAAAAGAAGTTGAACTTGTATGCTGCGGAAATATATCTTTAGTAGTAGTTGTGCTTGCATTTAATCCAATGCCTACAAAAAATGTAGTGCTTTTATTCAGGGTGCGTGTTTTTCCAATATCCTTTTTATCTATATTGTTAATTTTTGCAGTTATCTTTTCCAGATCAAGTAGTTTATAGTCGGCCCTTTCAATTTGTATTTTTAGGGCATCGCCTACATCATATTTAACGGCCAGTGTATAAAGCTGGCGCATGTATCCGGTTTCTGATACGGTTTTGTCGCCATCGTTATATATTCTATAAATCAGTTCTGTTGGTGTACCATCGGCATTATCGGCAACAAAAAAATGGTTTTTTATTTTATCGTTATATTCATATAGGGTAACCTTGCTGCCTTTTTGTAAAATTTTTAGAAACAGTGTATCGGTAACAGTAGTGGTATCGCGTCCATTAGTCATGGATGATATACTGGTTCTGTCTACATTAAGTTTACCGATATACCTTTCGTACGAAACCAAACCGGATACGTCAAAAAAAGTAATGGCTGAAGGGCCGAGGATGCGGGTTTCATTGGCATTTGCCGAAGTTTTAAAATTGATATTCTGTGGATCTGTTTGCCATTCCCGCAGATCAATAAAGCCACGCAGTGTATCGCCTTTAACGGTAACAGCATAGCCTGGCTTGTAATTGCTTTGAGCTTTTAAAATAAATGGAAATAATGTTACCGCAAATAACAATGCGTAGAGTTTTTTCATGTGATCCGGTTTAAATTCGGAGGCGAAGATATTTAAATTATGTAACTGCAAAAAATAGTTTGATAACAATTATTTTACATGATTGAGAGTGTTAAAAATCAGTTATTTTTACAGTTTTTAACTACATTTACCCAATCAATTGTAAATTAAGTTGAATGAAACCCCTTTTATTAAAAGTTTCTTCGGGTCCGGCACACTCGTTTAGTGTAAGGCATGATGTGCTGCCCGATATCAATAACCGGTGGCATTGCCATCCAGAGCTTGAGCTTATTTATTTTAAAAAAGGCAATGGCACGCAGTTCATAGGCGATAGCATTAAACAGTTTAAAGCTGGAGATATGGTGCTGGTGGGCTCAAACCTGCCGCATTACTGGCGCTTTGACGATGTTTATTTTTCTGATGAACCGGCAGAGGCTGAAATGATTGTGGTGCACTTTTGTGAAAACTTTTGGGGCGATCAGTTTTTGCAGCTTCCGGAAAATAAGCTGATCAAAGTTTTGCTCGAACGCTCAAAAAGGGGCCTGCAAATTAGCGGTAGTATCAAAGAAAAAGTGGCCCAGCAACTGGCCGCCATGCTTGATACCGACGGTGCCGAAAGGATCATTATGCTGCTTAAAGCTCTTAATACTATGGCTGTGAGCAACCCGGCAAACTACCTTACTTCCATCGGCTTTAAGTATGATCATGATGAGTCTGAAAACGACAGGCTCAACAATATATATGAATACTCGGTACGCAACTTCCGGAAAAAGATATACCTTGACGAAATTGCCGATATAGCAGGGGTAAGCTCCAACTCTTTCTGCAGGTATTTTAAATCGAAAACCCGTAAAACTTACTCGCAGTTCATTATAGAGATCAAGGTAGGTTACGCTTGTAAATTGCTGATAGAAAATAAGCTCAATATTAAGCAGCTGTGTTATGATAGCGGCTTCAATAATTTCTCTACTTTTCATAAGCATTTTAAGCAGGTAACCGGCAAAAGCCCCTTGATATATCAAAAGGAGTTTACTAAGAATTAGGACTTATTGGATTTTTGGGACTATGGGACTTTTGGATCAAGGACAAAAGACTATGGGACTTTTGGACTAATTTGGTTATTGATTGATAACCCTTATTTTTAACTATGCCAGCTATCAGAATAGAGCCTTTAAAGGCCGAACCGCAAATTATTGAGACACTAAGTGAAATTCTTGTAGAGGTTGTTGCGAATGGCGGTTCTGTTAGTTTTATGCACCCACTTGATTCAGAAACGGCCAGGAGCTTCTGGATGGGAGCATTATCAGCAGCTGAGCGAGGAGAGCGGGTTGTTTTAGGCGCTTTTGATGGAGAACGCCTTGTAGCAACGGTAACCTTATTGCTCGATTGTCCACCTAATCAACCCCACAGGGCAGAGATTGCTAAAATGATGACCCGGGTTAGTCATCGCGGCCGGGGGATAGCCAAAAAATTGATGCAGATGGCCGAAAGTATAGCTATTGAAAAGGAACGGACACTTTTGGTACTTGATACAGCTGAAGAGGAGGGTGCTTCAGTGCTTTATGAAAAACTCGGATTTACACTGGCCGGGGTAATTCCGGATTATGCCTTTAAACCACATGGAGGATTAACCGGGACTATGGTTTATTGGAAAAGAATTGGAGAGGAGCTTTAACGTTTTATGGTCTTTTTAAATCTTTATTAATTACTTCCATAATTTGACCTTTAGCTATCATTTTATCCCCCTCATAAAGTTTAAAGGCAAGGTTGTTATAAAGTAGATTTGTGAATTGATCTTTTGATAAAAGCCTTATTTCAGCATTAATTGATTCTCCCGGAAATACTTTGTCTTTCTCTATAAAAATCTGTTCAGCAGATGTTATTTCTTTTTTAGCATCAATTTTAAAATGAGGGCGATATCCTGATCTGGCATAGTTTTTTCTTCCACCTTCTGTTGTTTTTAAATAGTAAAGATTTGCTGTAAAATCAGGCTCTTTTATTTTTAATTTGTCGATATAAGTAATGCATATAATATCTTTAATTGAAAATACGATATGGTGGTTAAAGTCGTTTTTCAGTATTTTTGCTGATTTATCAATGATTTGGCTTTGAATTGCAGAAACAACCTCTTTGTCAAAAGAAAAAACTTCATTTTGTAAGTCGTCAATTTTTGCGAGCCAGAAATTTAAAGAGGTATAGATATCTTTTGCATAAATCGTTTGGCTGAATTCCTTAGAGTTTATTTTAGTGCGATATGAAAAAGCTTCAATCATATGTAAGGTTTAACTCAAATGTACATATTAATACTACTTGTTGAGAGAAGCGGATTTCTTGCTCTTTCTTTCGATGCCAAAAAAGCTGAACACTTTGACGATTTTGGGATAACTATTTTAGGGCAAACTTTATTTCTTTGTATTACCAATATATCCTGATTTTATAATACATCTATGGGCCACAGATATTGCTTAACACTTGATTTGGTTGATGACGAAAATTTAATTGCTGAGTACGAGAAATACCATGAGGCTATATGGCCCGAGATCCGGGAAAGTATAGTTGGGTCGGGCATTACCAATATGGAGATCTATCGTTTTGATGTGCGGTTAATGATGATCATGGAAACTAATGATAGTTTTAGCTTTGAACAAAAAGGCGCTGCCGATGCTGCCAACCCCAAGGTACAGGAGTGGGAAACCCTGATGTGGAAATACCAGCAGCCTGTAAAGGGTGCTCTGAAAGGCGAAAAGTGGGTTTTGATGAATAAAATATTTGCGTTGTAACCAATTTTCAACTAAATAATTATGCTAAGAAGAACTCAATTGCTATTAGCCTTTGTGCTGATTGCTGCAATGCCGGTATTGGCACAGCAAAAAATGATAGGCAGCGAAACCGATGCCCAGAAAGAAAAACGCATGGAATGGTGGAAAGACGACCGCTTTGGTATGTTCATTCACTGGGGTTTATATTCAGGGGCAGCCAGGCATGAGTGGGTAAAGCATAATGAAAAGATAGATAACGCTGGTTATCAAAAATACTTCGACCAGTTTAACCCCGATCAATTCGATCCGCAGAAATGGGCTAAACAGGCCAAAGCTGCAGGAATGAAATACGCGGTGCTCACTACAAAACACCACGAAGGGTTTTGTCTGTTTGATTCCAAATACACCGATTACAAGGCACCCAACACCCAGGCCAAACGCGACCTTGTACGCGAGTATGTAAACGCTTTCCGTGCGCAGGGTTTAAAAGTTGGGTTTTATTATTCGCTGTTGGACTGGCACCATCCTGATTATACCATCGACGAGATTCACCCGCAATCGCCAAAAGATAAAAGCGATGCCTCTTATGCTGCTCTGAATAAAAACCGCGATATGGCCAAGTACCGCGAGTACATGCGTAACCAGATCACCGAGCTATTAACTAAATATGGTAAAATTGATATCCTTTGGCTTGATTTTTCGTTCCCTCGTAAAGATGGTCATGGCAAAGGTAAAGATGAGTGGGGATCGGTTGAACTTTTAAAACTGATCAGAAAGTTGCAGCCAGGCATCATCGTTGATAACCGCCTTAACCTGGAAGAATATAAAGACGGTGCCGATTTTGAAACACCGGAACAGGTAAGCACCAAAGAACTGTTAAAATACCGTGGCAAAACCTGGGAAACCTGTCAAACATTTTCAGGCTCATGGGGATACTACCGTGATGAAAATACCTGGAAAACCCACCGCCAGCTGCTTGATCTGCTCATCACCTCAACCAGCAATGGCGGAAACCTGATACTGAATGTTGGCCCAACAGCCCGCGGCGAATTTGACTACCGCGCAACTAACGCACTGGATAGCCTAAGCCACTGGATGCATGCCAATAGCAAAGCTATTTATAACTGTACCTACGCGCCCGATACTTATAAAGCGCCGGATAGTTCAAAACTTACTTATAATAAAACAACTAAGCACCTGTACGTACATTTGTACAACTATCCAAACACCGGCAAGCTTGTTTTGCCAGGGTATAGCGGTAAAATTAAATACGCGCAGTTTTTAAATGATCATTCAGAGCTGTTATATAAACAATCTGAAAATGATCAGCAGGATCTGGTGTTAACCCTGCCGGTTAAAAAGCCAGATTATGAAATACCGGTAATTGAATTAACCCTGCAATAAAATAACTGGCCTCCGGGCCGGTTATTGGTATAAGCGGGAAAAGATAAAATACAATGTCACAACAAAAAGAAACGTTTTTAAGAATACACCCGCATGATAATGTGCTGGTAGCCCTCCAAAACCTGGAGCAGGGTACTGTGATCAATTTTGAGGACAACACATTTGCTTTAACAGAGCGTGTGGCTGCCAAGCACAAATTTGCTATTAATGAGTTTAAGCCCGGGCAGGAAATTTACATGTACGGTGTACTGGTGGGCCGGGCAACAAGCACAATACCACAGGGTGGTTTGCTGAGCACGCAAAATGTTCACCATGCCTCAGAAGGTTTTCACCTGGGCGAGCGTAAACTGCAGTGGCACCAGCCAGATACCGGCAATTTTGAAGGCAAAACATTTAATGGTTACCACCGGGCCGATGGTTCGGTGGGTACCAGCAACTACTGGATAGTAGTACCGCTGGTATTTTGCGAAAACCGTAACATCAATGTGCTGAAAGAAGCCCTGGTTGATAAACTGGGTTATAAAAAAGCCAAAAGCTATGAGGGCGATGTGGAGCAGCTGATGGAGCTTTACCAGGCAGGTAAATCTGTTGAGGAGATCCTGAACGCCGATATCCAGGCATCAACAGACAGACCAGATTCTAAACGTTTATTCAAAAATATTGATGGCATCAAATTCCTGAACCATAGCATGGGCTGCGGCGGTACCAAAGATGATTCTGACGCGCTTTGCGGTTTAATAGCAGGGTACATCACCCATCCTAATGTGGCCGGGGCAACCGTGCTTAGCTTAGGCTGCCAGCATGCGCAGGTAAGCATTTTACAGGCTGAGATAGCCAAACGCGACCCTAACTTTAGCAAACCAATGGTAGTATTGGAGCAGCAAAAAGTTGGTACCGAAAGCGAATTATTGCAGCAAGCTTTAAAACAAACCTTTGCTGGTTTGGTACAGGCCAACCAAACGCAGCGCCAGCCCGCACCGCTTTCAAAACTTTGTATAGGTATGGAATGCGGCGGGTCCGACGGTTTTTCTGGTATTTCGGCAAACCCTGCTTTGGGTTATGTATCTGACATATTGGTAAAACTGGGTGGTTCGGTTATTTTGGCCGAGTTCCCGGAGCTTTGCGGGGTTGAGCAAGAACTGAGCGACCGCTGTACCGATGAGGACACAGCCAATCGTTTTATGCACCTCATGACCACCTACAATGCCAAAGCCGAGGCAGACGGATCGGGCTTTTATGCTAACCCATCACCTGGAAATATCAGGGATGGTTTAATTACCGATGCTATTAAATCGGCAGGTGCGGCAAAAAAAGGTGGTACATCACCGGTGACAGCTGTACTTGATTATCCCGAAAAAGTAACCAAACCGGGTCTTAACCTGCTTTGCACACCGGGCAGCGATGTAGAAAGCACCACGGCCGAAGTGGGCTCAGGTGCTAACATTGTGTTGTTTACCACAGGTTTGGGTACGCCTACGGGTAACCCGATTGCTCCGGTGGTAAAACTTTCAACTAATACTGCTATGTTTGAGCGTATGCCGGATATTATCGATATTAACTGCGGTACTATTATTGAAGGCGACGAAACTATTCAGCAGGCAGGTGAACGCATATTAAACTATGTGATACAGGTAGCCAGCGGTGAAACAGAGCCAAAAGCTGTAAAATTAGGCCAGGACGATTTTATACCTTGGAAAAGAGGAGTGTCTTTATAGACCTCTCTTAAACCTCCGCCCGTTGCTTCGCTCGGGCACCCTCTCTTCGCCTGCGGCGGAAAGAGGGGATTGGAAAATGGATGAAGGACAAACGAAAAAAATCCTTTACCCTCTTTCCAGCGAAGCTGAAGAGAGGGTGACAAGCGTAGCGATGTCGGGGTGAGTTGATAAACAGCCTGATTTGATGAAATTGCCTTTTGATGGGCTATTACTCTCCAAAGGAGAGGGCTTTAATAACAGAATTGATAAAAATTAAATAAACAAGAGAAGTCTCACCCTTTACGGGGAGATTTAGAGGGGGCTAAATATGTTTAAATTAACCAATAAATCGGTAGTAATTACAGGCGGGGGCAGCGGTATAGGTAAGGCTATGTCTGTTCTGTTTGCACAACAAGGAGCAACGGTACACATCATCGAACTGAACGATAAAGCGGCAGCCGATACCGTGAGTGAAATTGAAGCAGGGGGTGGCAAAGCCATAGGCTATGCCTGCGATGTAAGTAACCAGCAACAGGTGCTTGATACTTTCAGCAAAATAGGCACTATCAATATTTTGATCAACAACGCGGGTATAGCTCACGTAGGCCGGGTTGATAATACCAGTACCGAAGATTTTGAACGTGTTTTTAATGTAAACGTAAAAGGTGCCTACAACTGCCTTTTCGCGGTTGTGCCGATGTTTAAAGCCAATGGCGGTGGGGTGATTTTAAATACCGCTTCTATAGCTGCCAGCGTAGGCATCACCGATAGGTTTGCCTACTCAACCAGTAAGGGCGCTATTCACGCCATGACGCTTTCTGTAGCGCGCGATTATATCCATGATAACATCAGGTGTAACAGCATATCGCCGGCAAGGGTACATACCCCTTTTGTGGATGGTTTTATAGCTAAAAACTATGCCGGTCAGGAAGCGGAGATATTTGAAAAGCTTTCAAAAAGCCAGCCCATTGGCCGCATGGCAAAATCTGAAGAGGTGGCCGCACTGGCATTGTACCTTTGCTCAGACGAGGCGGGTTTCATCACCGGTACAGATTACCCTATTGACGGCGGATTTATTACCTTGAACAACTAAGAAATTGAAAATATAATCAAAATAGGAAATGTCATTTCGACGAATTGGGTAGGGGGAGAGTATAGGTAATGAGGAGAAATCTTATACACGATGCATTCGAGCATGATATATTGTAGAAGATTTCTCTTCGCGCAGCACTCAGTCCCATGCCTTCGCTCATCGAAATGACAGGTTTATTTAAAATTTATAATGATCCAATAACTGGATACATTAACTAAAAAACAACTACAACAATTATGAAGCTTATACGATTTGGCGCTAACGGACAGGAAAAACCAGGACTGATCATTAACGATAAAAGATATGATGTATCAGCCTTTGGCGAAGACTATACCGAGCAGTTTTTTGAAACAGACGGCGTGGCCCGTTTAGCAGCCTTTATAAAAGATAAACAATTGCCTGAAGTAGGCGAGGATGTACGTTTGGGAAGCCCTATTGTGCGTCCGTCAAAAATTGTATGTATCGGCCTTAATTATGCCGACCATGCTAAAGAAACCAATGCCCCGCTGCCACCAGAGCCGGTAATTTTCATGAAAGCCACTACTGCTATCGTAGGCCCTAATGATAATATTGTGATCCCTAAAAATTCGGTAAAAACCGATTGGGAAGTGGAACTGGCAGTGGTAATAGGCAAAAAAGCATCATATGTTGACGAAGCCACAGCTATGGATTACGTAGCCGGATATGTGCTGCATAATGATGTATCTGAGCGTGAGTTTCAGTTAGAGCGTAACGGTACCTGGGATAAAGGAAAGGGTTGCGATACCTTTGCACCGCTTGGCCCATTCCTGGCAACGCCTGATGAAATTGCCGATCCGCATAACCTGCGCCTGTGGCTTAAGGTGAATGGCAAAACTTTGCAGGATGGCACTACGGCTAACTTTATTTTTAATCTGCCTCATTTAATTTCGTACACCAGCCAGTTCATGACCTTGCTGCCGGGTGATATTATTTCAACAGGTACACCTGCAGGTGTAGGTCTGGGCATGAAACCACCGTTCTACTTAAGACCGGGTGATGTGGTTGAGCTGGGCATTGATGGCCTGGGCGAATCAAAACAAAACGTTGTAGCATATGCCTAAAATTGATGCGCACCAGCATTTCTGGATATTTGACCCGGTTAGAGATAGCTGGATCAACGATGAAATGCTGGTGATCAAACATGATTTTTTACCGGCCGATCTGTTACCCGTTTTACAGCAAAATGGTATAGATGGCTGCGTTGCAGTACAAGCCAGCCAGATCGGAAGAAGAGACCTTGTTTTTGCTAAAACAAGCTGCCGAAAATGAGTTTGTAAAAGGGGTAGTAGGCTGGGTTGATCTGAAAGCAGATGACCTGGAAGCGCGCCTGGAATATTTTAAGCAATATGATAAGCTGAAAGGCTTCAGGCATATACTGCAATCGGAACCCGATAAGCAGTATATGCTACAGCCTCAGTTTAAAAAAGGCATAGCCAGTCTGCAAAGCCATGGGTTTACTTATGATATCCTGATATACCCTGAGCATCTGCCTTATGCCGCGCAACTGGTAAAAGCTTTTCCCGATCAGCCTTTTGTGATTGATCATTTGGCTAAGCCTCATATTAAGGATCAGCAATTAAACGAATGGCAGCGGGACATTGAAGTGTTGTCACAACATCCTAATGTACACTGTAAAATTTCGGGCATGCTTACCGAGGCTAACTGGAGCTCCTGGAAACCGGCCGATTTTATTCCTTATCTTGATGTGGTATTTAATGCCCTTGGCAGCCGCAGGGTAATGTTTGGGTCCGACTGGCCCGTATGTTTACTGGCTGGTGGTTATGACGGTACCATGCAGGTTTTAAATAACTATATCTCAAAACTATCGTTTACAGAACAGGAATTGTTTTGGGGCAATAATGCTACAGTATTTTATGACTTATAGTCCTGTATGTCAGTTTTATAAATGAAATATTTCTGTAATTTTTTTAAAATTACTTTCCTATTAAATTTGCATTAAAACCTTGCTTTTGGTATTAAATAGCAAGGTTTTTTATTGTTAGATTATCAATAAGATCAAATTTTAATTGTCAATAGCTCAGTTATTTATGATCTATATCATAATATGGGTAAAAAAATTACGTCACTTAAAAACATGGCACATATTTAGTTGTTTAATTACCTGATCGCGGCAGCACAATGATACATCAGTTTAATAATTGTGCCGGTGCAGTCAATAACATTTATTAAACAAAGTCATGTATATTATTTTATTAGAAGTTACCGCCCTGCTTGCCGTAATTATCCTGCCATTATTAGTTGTACGTAAAAGAAACAAAAAGAGGTTAAAATCAGCTTATAAGATCGATACCAATACTGAATATGCCCGTTATGCTATTAATGAGGATGGGTTTCTGGAAGAAATTAACGTAAACAAATTATCAAATCACAGGTAATAGCGTTGTGTACTGCGGAAGTTGTGGTGTGTAGAGCCACAATTGCTTCCGCTTTTTATTTTCAGAAGCCTTCATAGGCGCCTGCCTATAAATGTCCGTCTGGGAATATTAATCAGGTGTAAATAACACCCGTGTCTGTAACTCTTCAAAATTCAACAAGCCTGCATTGATATCAATCGGTTATTGGCAAATCAAAATGGTCGGTAGCAAGCACCATAGTAACCCAGTCAGGTAGCCTGGTAATATTTACGGCCGGATGTTGGGTGGTCATGCATTTTTCATGTGGCCAGCATTGATGTTTTTTTTCAGGTATGCGGGGCAACATTTTTGGGGTTTCTTGAACTTCCTGCTCTATTTCGTTTGATATGATCGGGTTGATGGAGATTGACATGGCTTTATTGTTTGAAATTTTGACTGAGTTTCTGATTGATAATTCAAAGTAACAACACAGTGATGACAGCCCTATGTCAGCATGTTTTTGTAGGTGAAAGAATAGTTGAAAATATCTGCAATTTTACTCACCTTTATCAAAACCTCGTTACAGATGATTCTTCTTTGCTACAGTATAGTGGTAAGCATTTCATGGGTAGGTATGCTCATTTACCTACTCATGAATCTGAAAAAGATTCAACAGGTAAAAACAGAGCCTTTAATTGAAATACAGCCATCCGTAGCCATCATTATCGCAGTACGCAATGAGGAGGACGACCTTGAAAATGCCTTACAGAGCGTTTGTAGTATCAATTATAACAACCATCGCATTATAGTAGTGAATGATCGCTCTACAGATGGCACTGCAGATATATTACAGGGTTTTATTGCGCGCTATCCAAAACTTACCGTTACCACCATTACCACCTTGCCAGATGGATGGCTGGGTAAAAACAATGCACTGTACCAGGGTTATTTAAGCAGTTCTGAAGAATGGATGCTTTTTACCGATGCGGATATCGTTTTTCATCCGGATGCCATTAATAAGGCTTTGGGATATGCCACAAGGCACCAACTTGATCATTTAAGTATACTGCCCGAGGCTATATCCAGATCAAAGATCTTTAATAGTATACTGGCTACATTCGGCATCATGTTAATGATGAACCTGAAACCCTGGGATGCCAAAAATCCCCAATCGAAAGGCTTTGTGGGTATTGGGGCATTTAACCTGGTACGGCGCGACGCTTACGAAAAGATAGGCACTCATACCCGTATCAAATTACGGCCCGATGATGATCTGCAGCTTGGCCGTATTATTAAGTCGGCCGGTTTAAAACAAGATGTATTGGGTGGCCAGCAACAGGTCTGTTTGGAATGGTATAAAAATACAAAGGAGTTTGTCAATGGATTGCTCAAAAACTCCTTCGCGGTAGCGGAATACAGTCTGGCTAAATCAATAGTGGGCACGTTGATGGTATTGTCATGTTTTGCATTGCCCATTCCTGTTATGTTAATTTTCGGTTCAACCGAAATTCGTCTAATGGCGGGTGTTGTGCTACTGTTTCAGGTATTGTACATGGTACTTGTTCGCCCTAATAAATGGTGGTATGCCCTCATGATTCCGTTTGCCAGTTTCCTTATGGCCTATGTTACTTTAAAATCGGCATTGATAACTACCATACAAGGTGGTATTTATTGGCGCGACAGCTTTTACTCTTTAGATATGTTGAAAGGCAAAAAAGAGTAACCCACTAAGCTTGTCACGTTTTAGCAATAAGATAGAGGGGGTTGCCATTTCAAAATACAATTGATATACTTGGTTTACCAATTTAAATCATGAAGCGTTTATTCCTCTACCTATTGCTTACCTTACCGGTAATGTGCATGGCACAAACTCCTGTTGTTGAAAGTTTAACCTCCGAATACCTGACCAATCCAATGGGTATTGATGTACTGCATCCACGCCTGAGCTGGAAAATTAGTACCTCGCAAAGAAACACCTTGCAGCAAGCTTATAACATTAGGGTGGCTACCGATGCCTCTTTTTCATCATCAAAAACAGTGTGGAATACAGGTAAAGTAAATGCCGATTCATCTGTTTTGATCACCTATAACGGAACTGCTTTAAAATCAGGTACGCGTTATTACTGGCAGGTAAAGGTTTGGGATAATCATAACCATGCATCGGTATGGAGCAAACCGGCCTATTTTGAAACCGGGCTACTATTGGCTACCGACTGGAAGGCCACCTGGATACTGCCTATGCAGGATACGCTGCGCAAAATACCTGCGGTAATGCTTCGTAAGCAATTTACTTTATCAAAAAAGATAGTATCGGCCCGTGCCTATGCTACGGCTCACGGTGTATATGAACTGCACCTTAATGGTAAAAGGGTAGGCGACCAGCAGCTTACCCCCGGCTGGACAGAATATAAAAAGCGCCTGCAATACCAGGTTTATGATATTACCTCTATGCTGCAGCAGGGCGATAATGTGATTGGAGCTATGCTTGGCGATGGTTGGTTTCGCGGTACAACAGGTTTTGCCAGTCAGTGGGCCGTTTGGGGTAAAAAACTTGCCCTGCTATGCCAATTGCAAATTACCTATGCCGATGGAACGGTACAATACATAAACTCTGATGGCTCCTGGAAAAGTACCCAAAATGGCCCCATAACGCTTGATGGTATTTATGACGGCGAAAATTACGATGCCCGTAAAGAAATAGCCGGCTGGGACATAAAGAACTTTAATGATGCCGAATGGAAGCCTGTAAGCGAGGTGAATTATGATAACAAAATGTTGGTTGGGGTAGAGAGTGTACCTGTGCACAAGATTCAGGAGATAAAGCCAGTAGCCATATTTAAAAGCCCCAAAGGCACGCAAATTGTTGATTTTGGACAAAACCTTACCGGCTGGGTACGCTTAAAAGTGATTGGCCAGGCAGGGCAAACAGTCAATATACGTCATGCCGAGGTACTGGATAAGTTTGGTGAGTTTTATACGGCCAACCTTCGGTCGGCAACGGCTTGCATCAATTACACGCTTAAGGGTGGTCGGGAAGAAACCTTTGAGCCGCATTTTACTTTTATGGGTTTCCGCTACATAGCTGTTGATGGTTTCCCGGGCGAATTAAAGCCTGAAGACTTTACAGCTGTGGTGGTTCACTCTGATATGCCTGTAACCGGTTCGTTCACCTGCTCCGATACTATGATCAACAAGCTGCAACATAATATACAATGGGGGCAAAAAGGGAACTTTTTAGATATCCCCACAGATTGCCCTCAACGGGATGAGCGCCTGGGCTGGACAGGCGACGCGCAGGTTTTTGCTCGTACAGCGGCATTTAATATGCAGGTAGCGCCATTTTTTGCCAAATGGATGAAAGATGTAGCTGCCGATCAGTTTAAGGGCGGAGGGATACCCTTTGTAGTACCTGATAACTTGCCAACTAATGAGTCTACATCGGCAGGGTGGGGAGATGTATCTGTTATTGTACCGTGGACAATGTACCAGGTTTATGCCGATAAAAGCATCCTGCAAACACAATATCCAAGTATGAAAGCCTATGTTGACTACATAGCTAAAAAGGCTGGCGACAAATACATTTGGCATGGTGGCAGCTTATTTGGCGACTGGTTGTTTTACCGGCCGGGTATTTATGATTTTTCAGAACCTAACGGCTACACCAATCCCGATTTGATTGCTACTGCCTTTTACGCATACTCATCAAAATTGCTGAGCCAGGCAGCCGGTGTTTTAGGAAACACCACCGACGAGAAAAAGTATAGCGATATTTATGAATCGGTAAAAAAGGCTTTTATTCATAATTATATTACACCAACAGGTCGCGTATTTGCCGATTCGCAAACCGGATATGTGCTGGCTTTAAAGTTTAATCTGGTGCCCGATAGCCTGAAAGCCAAAGCCGCTGCTTACCTGGTTGAGGATGTGCGAAGCAGAAATAACCACTTATCTACCGGTTTTCTGGGTACGCCTTATCTGTGCCAGGTATTATCGCAAAACGGTTACAGCAATGTAGCTTATGATCTGTTGCTGCAAAAAACATATCCATCGTGGCTATACCCTGTAAAAATGGGAGCAACTACCATTTGGGAACGCTGGGACGGTATCAAAACCGATAGTACCTTTCAGGACAAAAGCATGAACTCCTTTAATCACTACTCCTACGGTGCCGTTGGCGATTGGATGTACCAGCAAATGGGAGGTTTACAAATAGGTGCACCGGGTTACAAGCACATCGTTATTAAGCCACAACCTAATCATAAATTCAGCTTTGCCAAAGCTACTTTTGAAACCATGTACGGGCAGGTATTGTCATCATGGGAGGTAAATAGTGGAACTATGCAGATTCATGTAAAAATACCATCCAACACCACGGCAGATGTTACCCTGCCTGCCGCACGCCCCGAGAGTGTTCAGGCAGATGGCAAACCCATTACCGGTGTATTCAACGTTACTACTGTAAAAGATGATGAGGGTGCAACCATAAAACTTGGCTCTGGCGATTACACGTTCAGTTATCCATGGGTTATGGTAAAAGAGAAAGAAAAGACGAGAACTAAATAGCTGTGCTGTTATAAATTTAACTAAACCCTAATACCTCTTGAAGAGGCCTTGGAGAATGTAAAAAGATAAAAGCCGTTGGTTACGGCTTTTATCTTTTTATAAACAATATTATTTTGCGGGCTCGCCTTCCGCTTTCTTTTTAGTAGTTGCTGCCGGTACAGTTTTCTTATCTGTAGTTGTTTTGGCTGTAGTGGCTACAGGTGTTTTAGCTTCAGTTGTAGTTCCCTTTTTATCCTTCGCAGGTTTTTCTGCAGGAGCGCCGCTTTCCGGGCTTATTTTTGCAGCCAATGTTTTAGCCAGGTTTTTTGAAGCTTTTTCAACAGCTTTACTTACCTTTTTAAATTCGGGCTCAAATTCACTTACTATGATTTTGATCTGGGCAAGAAGTTTATCGTTTAATTGTTTTTTCAGGACTTTGCGAGCTTCCTTAGCTGCTGATTTATTTTTGTGATTCTTCATATTGTCGGATAGGTAAACTCAGTTGATTTTGAATTTATTTTTCGGTGCAAAGTTAGGTTAATAAATAGTGTTTTTAATATTATGTTTATGTTAACAACACTTATCAATGTTAAGCAATTATTATCAAATAATCAAGCTATCTTGTTCATTTTTAGGGTGCTAATTTTGTCTTTTATTATTAATTGTATATTATGGAAAAGCCTAATTTTATAACATACCATCAAACTATTATTTGAAAAATCTATGTTGAAAAAACTTGGTGACATCTAACATCAAATGATTTTTTTGGAAAGCTTTTAGGTTAATTGATAACTTAGCAGGCTATAAATGCTTTAATGCCCATGATCAAAGATTTAAACTCCTTAAACCAGGTAGCCGAGTTTCACAGCACCTTTAAACATCCTATTGTTGCTAATCCTCAAATACCTTCAAAAGAGCGTTGCCAGCTGCGTATTGAATTGCTGGCCGAAGAGTTGAAGGAGTTGCAGCAAGCAGTGAACGATAATAACCTGGTTGAAATAGCCGATGCTCTTTGCGACTTGCAGTACGTATTATCAGGCGCTGTATTAGAATTTGGCCTGGGCCAAAAGTTTAAGGAATTGTTTGATGAAGTGCATCGCTCCAACATGAGCAAGGCTTGCAAAACGGTAGAAGAAGCTAATCAAACTATTGAGCATTACCGTAATACCGCGGGTACGGAGTCGCACTATAAAGAAATCGACGGTTTGTTCCTGGTGTACCGTACTGCCGATAACAAAACACTGAAATCAATCAACTATTCTCCTGCCAGTTTGAGCAGTATTGTAGGCTAATTTATACTTAAACAGAATCAACTTGCCAGAATCAACCCCAAACCCATCAGAAGTTAAAGTTACCATGCACCCGCGTAACAAGCACCGCATGGGTTATGATTTTAAGGCGCTCATAAAAGCCATCCCTCAACTGCGGCCATTTGTTGCAGTAAACCAGTACGATAATCAAACCATCAACTTTGCCAACCCCGATGCTGTAAAAATGCTGAACCGGGCGCTGTTAAAGCTGCATTACAATATAGAATACTGGGACATACCTGCCGGCTATTTATGCCCACCTATTCCGGGCCGGGCTGATTATATTCATTATGCGGCCGATTTGCTGGCCTCAACAAATGCCGGCGTTGTACGTAAAGGGAAAAAGGTTAGAGTACTGGACATAGGGGTAGGGGCCAATTGTGTATACCCAATTATAGGGCATCAGGAGTATGGCTGGACCTTTGTAGGTACCGATATTGACGAGGAAGCTATCCAGTCGGCGCAACATATTATTGATGGTAATGAGGACTTGAAAAATGCCGTTGAGCTGCGTTTACAGAAGCACCGGGCCGATATATTTTTATTCGCCATAAAGCCTGGCGAACGTTTTGATCTTACTATTTGCAACCCACCGTTTCACGCATCTATTAAGGAGGCGGCAGAAGGCTCGCGCCGGAAATGGAATAACCTTGGCCTAAAAGCTGAAAAAGAGAAAGAACCTGTGCTGAACTTTGGCGGTCAAAATGCCGAGTTATGGTACCCGGGCGGTGAGGCTGCGTTTTTAAAACAGATGGCAGCCCAAAGCACCCACTTTGCCAAACAGTGCTTATGGTTCACTACACTGGTATCTAAAAAGGAAAATCTGCGCATATTATATAATGCCCTGCAAAAAGCCGGGGCAAAAGATGTGCAAACCATTAACATGTCGCAAGGTCAAAAAGTAAGCCGCATCATGGCCTGGACTTTTCTTTCGGCAGAAGACATGCAAAATTGGAAAGACCGCTAATGACCGCTGATGAGAATGATAACGTTGATTTCGTTGATGCTTGACTGTTGATTTTTTTTTGATTCCTGACCGTTGATGAGAATGATTACGTTGATTTCATTGATGCTTGATTGTTGATTTTTTTGATTCCTGACCGTTGATGAGAATGATTACGTTGATTTCATTGATGCTTGATTGTTGATTTTTTTGATTACGTTGATCTTATCATGCTTAGAAAAAATCAACGTAATCAACGTAATCATTCTCATCAGCGGTCACACACGTAAAAATGTTTTTTTCTGGTACAGATAATATAGGAAAACCCATTTCACCATCACAAAGCAAACAGCCATTACTACCAGATTGTACGGATCGCCAACCAACTGGCCTATCCAGCCAAAAAAGCCGTTTGTGGTGTATTGCCATTTAATAAAGTGGCCCGATATGTAGATGAGTATAGAGTTCATACCAATCACTTTGAAATAAAACGCCCATTTTTTATAGCCCAATACATCAATAATATAATAAAACAGCGCCATTAGCAGCAGGCTTATACCGCCCACATGCATCACGAACGAGCTGCTCCACAGGTTTTTATTGATAGGGAAATCAAGGTTCCATATTTGAGCTATGATCAGGAATATTACCCCGGTAACGGCCATAATACTCACTTTGCGAATTTGCCTCACGCCTGTCTTTTTTAACAGCTGTCCGGTTAATATACCCAGCAAGCCAGTACTGATAGCGGGGATGGTCGAAAACAAACCTTCAGGATCGTGAATGCCCAGGTAAAGTCTGCCTGGTAATATCAGGCGGTCCATATAAGAGGCAAAGTTACCCTGCATGGTCAAATCGCCATGCGGAAAGCCTGGTGCCGATGTAAACTTTAACAGCAGCCAGTATCCAATAATAAAAAACGCAAACCATACCATTTGCATACGCTCTTTACTGTACAGATAAATGATATTGGCAAACATATAAGCTATACCTATGCGACCCAGTACACTGGCAAAACGTATTTGCGATATAGGCATAATGGTAAGGCCATTATTCACCACCAGGCCAAGCAGTACCAGTATAAGCGCTCTTTTAATAACCCTGATGGTGAGCTGCTGTTTGCTTTTACCTTTCTCCAGCTCGCGGCCAACCGAGAATGGAGTTGATACCCCGGCCATAAACAGGAACAATGGAAATATAAGATCGTAAAGGTGAAAACCATTCCAGTCTGGATGGGTAAATTGCAGGGCTACAGCCTCCCAAAATGGCGATTTGGTGGCTTTTGCCAGGGTGCGGAAGATCTCTTCGCCGCCCATGATCCAAAACATATCAAACCCACGCAGGGCATCCAATGAAAATAAGCGCGTCGGCGCTGTGTTAATATCATCAGGCGCGGTATTGCCTGCAGATGAGCTTGTTGTAGCGGTCATTTTTTTGAAAAGGATTTAGTGATTTACTAAAGATATAAAAAGCACACTATTTAAAATATTTTTTTTAGCTCAGTATACTTTATAAAATAAAATTGTTACGAAGCGTTGTAACTTCGCGCTTTGAAACAAAGCTAATGTTAGAGATCATATACCGCGATGAACACCTGATTGCCATTAATAAGCCGCATGGTTTGCTGGTACACCGCTCACCCATTGCTGCTGATGCCAGTGAGTTTGCTCTGCAACTGTTGCGCGACCAGATTGGGCAAAAGGTGAACCCGGCCCATCGTATTGATCGTAAAACCGGCGGCATATTGCTGTTTGCACTGGATAAACAGGCTGAGGTTGCCATGCAGCAGCAGTTTATGGAAAATAAGGTGCATAAAAAATACCTGGCTGTAGTGCGTGGCCACACGCCCGACCAGGAAGAAATTGATTACCCCTTGCGTAAAGAGAACGGTACCCTGCAGGATGCCTTTACACAATACACTACCCTAAAACGTGCCGAACTGGATATTGCTTTGGGCAAACACCCCACATCGAGGTATTCATTGGTGGAGGCAGTGCCTGCTACCGGGCGTATGCACCAGCTGCGCAAACATTTCAGCCATATTTTTCACCCTATCATTGGCGACCGTACGCATGGCTGTAATAAGCAAAACAAGCTGTTTACCGAAACCTGGAACATGAACACCATGCTACTGCATGCTTCGTACCTGGAGTTTATCCATCCGGTTACAGGCGGCGCTGTGCAAATTAAAGCAGCGTTACAGCCTGAATTTGAGCGGGTAATGCAAATTATGGCTTGGTAAAAACAAAAGTTTTTAATGTAATAAATTAAACAAAAGCAAGGTGCAATTGTACTGTAATGTAAATGCATAAAGAGATGATCAAGCTTGCGGATTATAATTTATATACAGCGGATGGTAGTCGCTGTATCAGTATAAAACCGGTGCATCAAACCCTACCAGGCAGTACTTTAAATGTGACCGGCGTTTTTAAGCTAAAAGAAGGAAGTATTAATTTGGGGGAGATTGTTTTTGACGATGCAATGAATGAATGGGAGTACACCGCCTTTGGTAACCTAACGCATGAGCAAGCCGCTGAAATAGCTGATTATATACGGAGCAAGGTCCGGGGATAAAGGGAAACGGGTGGGGATATTAAATCTTCCCCAATAAGGCCCCGTTGTCATTTCCGCAGGGAGAAATCTTGTACGATTAGTTGTGCTCATGTAAAAAATGTTTCCTCGTTCCTTGTTCGGGATAACAGTAGGATTTATCCTTCTTTAATTGTGATGTGTTGGCAGTGATAGCGGTTAAAAAGTGTGAATCGTTTATTTACCCTATCTTTGCACACATTCCAACACATATAATGATAAAGCAAGCCCTCCTGAACCTTAAAATAAATGCCCTTAACCCTATGCAGGAGGCCGCTATAAGCGCAGCCAAAAAAAGCGATGTGATACTGCTTTCGCCTACGGGCTCGGGTAAAACACTGGGCTTTTTACTGCCTTTGTTAGCTTTGCTTGATCCCGGGGTTCCAACTGTGCAGGCGCTTATAATGGTGCCCTCACGTGAGCTGGCTTTGCAAATTGAGCAGGTTTTCAGGACCATAGGCAGCGGTTTTAAAGTGAACTGTTGTTATGGTGGTCACCCGGTAAAAATTGAGCGTAATAACCTCTCACAGCCCCCTGCCGTGTTAATAGGTACCCCCGGGCGTATTGCGCATCACCTGCGCCGTGAAAGTTTTAGTACCGATACTATCCACACCCTGATACTTGACGAGTTTGATAAAGCACTTGAATTTGGTTTTCAGGAAGATATGACCTACATCATCAGGCAAATGCCGGCCATCAAAAAGCGGATACTTACCTCGGCTACCCGGATGGATGAAATTCCGTCGTTCACAGGTATGATGAAGCCCATCGAGCTGGATTACCTCACCAACGCTGCTTCTACCCCCGACCTTAAACAAAAGGCCGTAATAGCCGAAGCTGCCGATAAACTGGACGCCTTGTTTGCCCTCATCTGTAAAATAGGAGATAAGGCAACACTGGTGTTCTGCAATCACCGCGAAGCGGTAGAGCGTATCAGCGACTTGTTATATGACCGTGGCCTGCCGCATGATATATTTCATGGCGGTATGGAGCAGGACGACCGTGAACGGGCATTATTAAAATTCAGGAATGGCAGCCACCGGTTGCTCATCACCACCGACCTTGCATCGCGCGGGCTGGATATTCCCGAAATAGAGCATGTGATACACTACCAGTTACCTCATACCGAAGAGGCCTATACCCACCGCAACGGCCGCACAGCCCGTATGCACGCCAAAGGCACTTCGTACCTGATATTATCGCCTGATGAAAAGCCTGCTTATTTACGGGAAATGCCGGAGATTGAGGAGCTGCCAGAAAATCCTCAATTGCCGCCACTATCTCCCTGGGCCACACTTTACGTTGCCGCCGGTAAAAAAGATAAGGTGAACAAGATTGATATTGTTGGTCTGCTGCTTAAAAAAGCGGAGTTGGACAAAGAGGATGTTGGCTTGATCGAGGTGCTTGATCACTCATCATACGCGGCCGTAAAACGTACCCGTATTGAACGTGCAGTGCAATTGATTAAAGGCGAGAAGATCAAAAACAAAAAAGTTAAAATAGATATTTCAAGATAATAAACCGAGAAGAGTATGAGCAATAATGATATCATGAAAAAGCTACGTGTAGCTATGAAATTTACAGACGATGATATTATAAAGGTTTTGGAACTGGTTAATTTCAGGATCACCAAAACGGAACTGGGCGCCATATTCCGTGCCGATGATCACCCGAACTTTAAACCCTGCGGCGATCAGATACTGCGTAATTTCCTGAACGGCCTCATCATTCACCAACGCGGCCCAATGCCTGATAAGAGAGTGCCAAAAGCAGATGGTTCAAAGCCGGATGTGAAATAGGTTGTTGGTGGCAACAACTACAGAGTACTATGTCATTGCCTTTAGATTAGCTTCAGCAAAACAATAGAAGGTTGTTATTATTGTTGAAGCTTTCTTTTTGCTTCTTTTTCTTTGTTAATAACCTTATTTTTTGTGGAAAAGTTAACAACGGTAAGGG